>Ga0070737_10000070_pt1 | contig 237323 bp, 213 predicted proteins | sample Coa_R1_10_FD_66438 | JGI IMG/M metagenome (GOLD analysis project Ga0070737, IMG submission 66438) | Surface soil microbial communities from Centralia Pennsylvania, which are recovering from an underground coalmine fire - Coalmine... | ecosystem: Environmental > Terrestrial > Soil >...
CCCCCGCCATCTAAGTCCCCCTGCCATCTCGCCATAATACGATAATTACGCTAGCATGGGAATTAAGGCGCGAGAGGGCGGCGGCAACGGCCCGAGACTGCGGGCAGAGGAGGGCGGTGGGCCACATACGCAAGGTTCTGATCGTCGGCGGCGGCACGGCCGGCATGTCGCTCGCGATCTGCCTGCGCCGCGAGAGTGTCGAGGTGGACCTCATCGACCGCGATCCCGACTGGCGGCCGATCGGCGCAGGACTCTCGCTGAACGGCGCAAGCCTCAAAGCCTTCCAGCGCCTCGGAGTGCTCGATCGCATCGCGGCGGAGGGCCATCTTCACCCCGGGATGGAGCTGCGCGCGCTCGATGGCACGCTCCTCCATCGCATGGTGCCGCCGCCCGATCCGAGCGGCGTGCCCGGCGGGGGCGGGATCCTGCGGCCGGTCCTGCACCGGATACTCGCGGAGGCGACCGTCGGCCTCGGAGCTCGCGTTCGGCTCGGCGTGACGCTCGAGTCGCTGCTCGATGAGGGCGTCACCGTGCTCGCCCGCACGACGGACGGGGAGTCGTCTCGCTACGATCTGGTGGTCGGCGCGGACGGACTGCATTCCCAGGTGCGCGGGCTGATCTTCCCGCAGGCCCTGCACCCGCAGTTCACCGGGCAGGGGTGCTGGCGCGCGGTGTTTGCCCGTCCTCCCGGGCTCGACTGCGCTCAGATGTACATGGACTCGCATCACAAGGCGGGATTGAATCCCGTCTCGCGCGAGGAGATGTACATGTTCCTGCTCGAGCATGTGCCGGACAATCGGCGCATGCCCGAGGGGGAGTGGCCCCGGCTGCTCTCCGAGCGCCTCGCGCCGTTTGGCGGTATCTGGCGGGAGCTGCGCGCGTCCCTCGATGGCGCCACTCGCAACGCCTCGCGCGGCGCCTCGCGCATCAACTATCGCCCGCTCGAGAAGCTGCTGCTCCCGGCGCCCTGGTATCGGGGGCGCGTGCTCCTGATCGGCGATGCTGCCCATGCGACGACCCCCCATGCCGCGTATGGGTGTGGCCTCGCCGTCGAGGATGCGATCGTGCTCGCCGAGGAGCTCAGGCGCGGTGGTGCCGTGGAAGCAGCGTTGTCCCGCTTCATGGGGCGCCGGTTCGAGCGCTGCAAAGCAGTGGTGGACGGATCGGCGCGGCTCGGCGAGCTGGAGATGACGCACGCGCGCCTGGAGGAGCACCGAGCGGTGACGGCTGCGCTCAACGGCATCATCGCGCGGCCGATCTGACAGGCCCGGAGCGCGCACCTGTGGCCTCGGCCCGCAGCAGCCCATCCTTGGCGCACCCCCGCGGCGATGCTGCGCGGGCACGTTCCGGAAGCGATGCTGCTCGCCCCACCGGGCACGCATCGCATCGGCGATCGTCGCGACGCCGGCGCACGCCTGGACGGCCCGCCTCCCGAGAGTTGAGCGTCGGTGCGGGCACTCTCGTCGTCGCGGCCTGCGAGCTGCTGCGGACGGTGGCGCCGCGCGAGCTGTCGCTGCAGAGGGTCGCTCGCCATGCCGGGGTGGACCGCTCGCTGATCCGCTACTACTTCACGGATCGCTCGCGCCTGCTGCTCGCGGCAGCGCGACACTTGTGCTCGATACTGGAGAGCCGGCTCGCCGCAGTCGAGGCTCGGCTCGTCGGCGATCCCGAGGGCCGGATCCGGGAGCTGGCCGTCGCGCTGCTCGAGTTCCAGATCGAGCACCCTCACTTCCACCGACTGATGATCGACGAGGTGGTGAGCTCGTCCAAGAGCGAGGCACGAGCGTTCTTCCGCTCGTTCACGGAGCAGGGCGTCGCGAGCTTTCGTGCGCTGGCGGCGGCGACGGCCAGGCGCGGCGCGTCACGCGCGTTCGACGGCGTGTTCCTGTACCTCGCGGTCATCGGCATGTGCGAGTTCTTCGTGACGGGCCGGCCGATTCTGAGGATCGCCTTTGGCGAGGGCGCCGATCCGGCCGAGATCGAACGCCAGTACGCCCGGTTCCTGCGCGAGTACGTCGTCGACGGCATTCGGAGGCGGTGATGTTTGAGCTCAATGAGACGCACGATCCGAGCCGGCGCAGCTGGCTCGCCTCTGCCAACGATCCTACGAGCGATTTCCCCGTCCAGAATCTGCCCTTCGGCGTCTTCCGGCGTGGCGACGAGGGGCCACGATGCGGGGTCGCCATCGGTGACCGGATCCTCGATCTGCCCGCGGCGCTCGAAGCAGGGCTCCTCTCGGGAGCCGCCGCGCCCGCCGCGAGGGCCGCGTCGGAGCCGACGCTCAATGCCTTGATGGCGCTGCCCCGCGCGAGCGTTTCGGCGTTGCGGGCGCGGCTTTCCGACCTGATGCGCGCCGGCGGGCCTGATTCCGAGATCGTCCGCGATCGTGCGGGCGAGCTGCTGGTGCCGATGGCAGCGGCTCGATTGGAGCTGCCGGCGGCGATCGGCAGCTACACGGACTTCTCCTGCTCCTACACGCACATGGGCGGAATGCGCGGAGGTGAGCCTGCGCCGATCTTCTTTCGCTTCCCGATCGGGTATCACGGTCGTGCCTCCTCGATCCGGTTGAGCGGATTTGCGGTGAAGCGGCCCTCGGGCCAGTGGCTCGCCGACGCGGCGCCTGCGCCGGACGCGGACGGGCGGGCGGCGGGGCTGCGCCGGGAGGGCGCGAACGCCGATGCAAAGCGTGGTCAGCCGTTGGATGTGCGATTCGGTCCCGAGCCGCGGCTCGACTTTGAGCTCGAGGTCGCCGCATATGTCGGCAGGGGGAACGAGCTCGGATGTGTCTTGTCCGTCGATGAGGCCGCGGATCGTCTCTTTGGTTACTGCCTGCTCAACGACTGGTCGGCCCGGGGCATTCAGATGCTCGAGATGGGCGGCCTCGGGCCCTTCCTTGGGAAGAGCTTCCTTACGACCATTTCTCCCTGGATCGTGACGGACGAGGCGATGGCGCCGTTTCGTGTGGCCCGGCCGGCGCGGCGCGGCAATGAGCCGCCGGTGCCCGAACACCTCGATGGCGAGCGTGATGCACGAGCAGGAGGCCTCAGTATCGAGCTCACGGCCTACCTGCGGACGGCCGCAATGCGCAGCGCGGGGCTGCCGCCATCCCGCATCGTATGCACGAACTTCAGGCATCTGTACTGGACCTTCGCGCAGATGCTCGCGCACCACACGAGCAACGGCTGCAACATGCAGCCCGGCGATCTCATTGCGAGCGGAACCGTATCGGGCCCCGAGCCCACCGGACGCGCCTGCCTCGCCGAGATCAATCGGCGCGGGACACACGCGCTCGAGCTGCCGGGCGGCGAGACGCGGAAGTGGCTCGAGGACGGCGACGAGCTCACGATCCGGGGCCGCGGGGTCAAGGAGGGTTATGTACCGATCGGCTTTGGCGAATGCGCCGGACGAGTACGACGCCCAAGCGGGTAGGAGCTGCGCGGCCCGGGCTGCCCATACGCGAGGCGCGCCGATCCGGGCCGATTGCCGTGACGCGCGCGTTCGGTTTCAGAAGTGCAAGACCCCGCGGAACCCGTATGTGCGCGGCGGCTTCATGACGGCGGCAATCGTCGGAATGACAGGGTAGTTCGGCGAGGGCGCGACGGACTCGGGCACGGCGGCGTTCGAGACATTGTTCACGTAGCCGGTCACGCTCCATCGGCGCCCGGGCGAGTCGAAGGTCACATCGAGGTTCGTGATCCAATGGTTCCCCACGCGGGTCGCGGGCAAGTAGTTGAGAGACGTCTCTCGGTCCGACTCGTACTGGGTATTCACCCGGGCGACGAGCTCACCGCCGTTGCCGAGGCGCAGCGTCTGCTCGAGCGCGAGGTTCGCGACCCGGTCCGGCGCCTGCAACAGCGGCAGTCCGCTGCAGTTGATACGGAAATCCGCGGACACGGGTGCCGTGGGCGGGATGAGCGTGAATGCGCACGCCGACCCGGCGGTCGGCGGTGCGCTGCTGATATAGGTGAAGTCCGTATACCGGGCGTGCATCGAGCTCCGCGCCGCGATTCCGCGAACGGCCGGCGTTCTGGTTCGGGAAGATGGGCAGGAACCCGGGGCCAAACTGCGCCAGCTCGAGCGCGGCGACCTGCTGATCCTTGTACTCGAGATCGAACGCCTCGAGATTGAGCTTCAGGCGCCGGTCGAAGAACAGATTCTTGGTGCCGACACCGACTCCATCGAATCGGTGTCCTTGCGCTCATAGGTGTAGCGTCCGCCCGCCGTCAGGCGGACGGACGGTCCCTGTGACCGCCCAGGTGAGCTGACCATACGCTGCCGCGCTCCGGTCGCCATTGTCGATGTGCTGCACGCTGGTCGCGCCGTTCGCCTGCGCGTCGTATTCGGCATCCCCAGCCTGCGACCCGTCGAAGTAGTACACGCCGGCGATGTAGCCCAGCGGATGATCGAGGCTCGAGGCGAAGCGGGCCTTCATCGAGGTCTGATGGGCATCATTCAGCTCGCGGATCATGAACCCGGCCGCCGGACTCAGGAAGTCGTAATGATCGGACCGATAGGCCGGGATGAACGTGAGCTGACCGCCGAGGACGGACCACTCGAGATCGCCGGACACGCCCCAGTAGTGGTTGTTCTGGAACGAATCGGCCGGCAAGGGCTGGCAGGGCGCAACCGGCGCGCCTGGGAAGGGCAACAGGGGGCAGCTCCTGCCCGCGACGAGAGCGGTCGATTCGGTGACGTCACTCTCGAAGGGCGGCCCTATGAACCTCCCGTTCGCGTCGACCAGTGTCGCACCCTGACCGCGGCCCGCCTGCCGCGTGTAATCGGCGCGGACGACCATCGAGAGGGACGAGGTCGGATCGATCCCCAAGGACAATCGCCCGGACTGCTGATCCTGATCGCCCATGCCGTGATCGAAGTAGCCGTCGTGCTTGACGGTCTGGAAAGCGGCGCGAACTGCGACGTTCGCCGCGAGCGGCACATTGACATCGCCGTTCAGCGTGACATTCGAGTAATTGCCGTACTGCGCGCTCAAATGGCCGCCCAAGCCGAATGTCGGCTGATTCGTGATCACATTGATGGCGCCCCCCCGTCGCATCGCGCCCGTACAGCGTTCCTTGAGGGCCTTTGAGCACCTCCACGCGCTGAACATCGTAGAACAGCCCCTCGAAGGAGTCGTCCTGGCGAGATAGACGCCGTCCATGTTGACGGCGATCGCGGCGGCCGCAAGAGCTGCCATCAATGCCAGGCTCAGCGTGCCGACTCGGAGTCTCTTTCGCGCCACCGCTTCCCCCCTCGAATGCGCTTGCGAGGGAAGCGTGGCGGCGGGCCTAGGAGCGGAAAAATCGTTTCGGTGGATTCGAGGTCATCGGCCGCGACGATGGCCGCGGCGATGATCGCGATGATGGCCGCGCCGACGTGCCGAACCGCGTCTCGAGGTCGGCCGCTGCCTCCTGCAGCATGCGGCGCATCCAGAGCGTCGCGGGGTCGGCATCGAAGTGGCGGTGCCATTGGACCGACTCGGCGATCGGCGGCGCATCGATCGGGAGATCGAAAAGCCGCAGCGGCAGATACTGGGCATAGAACTGAGCAAGCCGGCGGTGAATGGTCGCGATGCGCCGTGTGCCCACGACCAGGGGAAATATCGAAGTGAAGCTCGTCACGACCATCTCGACCCGCCGCTCGAGGCCCATGCGATCCACGAGCCATTCGTCGAACATGACGCCGCGCGCCGTGCCGAATTGCACCACGACGTGTCCGAGGGCGAGATAGCCTTCCAGGGACAGACGCCCGTCCGATGGCAGCAGAGGATTCTCTGCCCACCCGACGCAGGCGTATTCGTCCTCGAACAGCCGCTCGCTCGGGTGGCCCTTGGGCAGATACTGCTCCGGCATGATCAGGAAATCGGCGCCGCCCCGTTCGAGCTCGTCTGCGGGGGAGTCCACATCGTTCGAGAGCACATCGATCCGTATGCGGGGCGCCGCGGCCTCGATGCGCGGAACGGCGGCGGACATGAGCACGGTCGCGACGTAGTCCGACATCATGAGCTTGAATTGACGCTTCGAGACCGCCGGGTCGAATGCCGTCTTCGTCGTGATCGCCGTCTGAATGTTGATGAGCGCATTGCGCACCGGCTCGGCGAGACTCTCGCCGAGCGCCGTCGGCAGCATCCGGCGGCCGACCTGCGCGAGCAGCTCGTCTCCGAAGTAGTCGCGCAGTCGCGCGAGCGCCCCGCTCATGGCGGACTGTGTCAGGTGTAGCCGCTTGCCGGCGCGAGTGATGTTCCTCTCCGTGAGGAGAGCATCGAGCGCGACGAGGAGGTTGAGATCGAGATTGCGGAAATGCATGCCGGGTCGCGCTCACAGCACCATCAGATCGTTGCCGACTATGACTTCCCCGGCGAATCCCTTGCGCACGGCCTGAATGAAGGCGGTGACCGGATAGCCGAGGGGGCCGCCCGCGCCGACCACCTGATGATTGAGGACAACGGTCTTGACGTGCGCCTCCGTAGCCATTCGGGCGACATCGGCGGGAGAGGAGTGCGTCTCGGCTACGTGGCGGTAGATGTTGTTGGGGCTGCCTGCCGCCGCGGCTGCCCCCGCGCGCCGGCGCATGTCGGCCAGCACCGTCGGATCGATGATCTCACAGACGAAGAGGTCCGCATTCCGCGCGAGCTCGACCACGTTCGACGAATACGCCGTGTCGCCTGTAAAGACGATCGAGCGTGCCTTTGCGTCGAACCGCAGAGCGAGACTGCGATGCGCCATGCGGACCTTGGAGCGTGCGGGATAATGAGCATTCTCGACTGCCGTTACGGTGATGCGGCCGTCCTTGAATATCTGCACGGGCGCGCTCGCGGCTGGGACGTCATGGCCGTGGAATTGCTTGTCTGCGTCGATGCTGCGCCCCTCGTCCACCGTGCGAATTTCGACGTTGGTCCGCATCACGGATAACGCCGCTTGCACGAGTCGAGCGGTACCGTAGGGACCATAGGCGTCGGTCGGCGTAGATTTGCCGTTCGTCCACTGGAAATCGAGCAGCGCGGCAAGATCGGCCGTGTGATCGTCGTGCAGGTGCGTGAGGAATATCGTGCTGAGCTGCAGGTATCCCACGCGGCTTGCGACCAGCTGCCGCAGTGTTCCGTAGCCGCAATCGATGAGGTAGGGTGTGCCTTCGGCGACGAGCGCGCTGGCGGTCTGTGCGCGGCTCGGATCGATACCAGGCCCCCCGCGAGTCCCGAGAAGGACGAGGCGTGTTCCGGTTTCCCCGTATGCCGGCGAGGCGCCTGCCGCGGGCATCTCGGCGGTCCGACCGAGTGTCGATCGATACCCCGCGGGCAGGAATGCGAGCGTCGCCAGGGACAGGGCATGATTCAGTACATCCCGGCGTGACGGCCCGCAAGCGGCGGCATCGGGCGCACGCTCCGGCTGTCGATGCGGCCATGCCATCGGTATGACTCCGGAATCTCGGCCGAATTGCCGAGTGAGCATTGTAGGCGCCGTGCGCCGCCTGCGCGTAGGGCGAAGCGCACGGCAGATCGCCTGACGGAGGACAACCTCCGTCTTCAGAGACTGCAGGCTGACTCTGGCGGCGAACGGCATCGCGCTGGATGCCCGGTGTCGAAGCTACGCGCGCCTGCTGCAGCAGGACATCGCGCAGGCGGAGGTCGCCCCTCGGTGGGGGTCTCACGCCAGACCGTCAGGGTCTCGGAACGCAAACTCCAAGCGGAGGGCTTCGGCAAGCTCGCCCAGCATGGCGTGCGGGGCCGCCTGCGGCAGCTCTCCGAGGCCCAGCTCGCGAGCTCGCGCAGCTGTTGAAGCACGGAGCGATCGCCGCGGGGTACTCCACGGAGATGTGGACGCTCAAGCGCATCGGCACCTTGATCGAGGAGAAGTTCGGCGTGCACCTGGTGCCGAGCTCGGTGTGGCGGTTGCCGGCCGCCGTGGGCTTGAGCGTGCAGCGCCCAACCGGTCGGGCGCGCGAGCGCGTCGAGGGCGATAGAGGACCTCGAAATGAGCATTCGGATACCGCCGACGCGGGGCGGAGCGCTGCCATTTCTCTTCGAGTTGCTTCATGAGCCGCTTGCGTTCTGGAGCAGAGAGTCGCCTCCCTTTCACTTCTGAGATGATCAGCGCACGCTCTGGGTGGCCGCTCGGGTCGCTTCGCACGAGATCGAATTCCAGGTCTCCTTCCCAGTATCGAGCCGCGTCCGGGAACAAGCCGCGGCAATAGTCTTCGAACACAGTGGAGGCATGCTCGCGAAGCAGACGCCGCTTCTCTTCGACGGAGTAACTCCGCCATCGGCTGCGATGGGGAGAGATAGACACGAAACCAGAATCGAAGTGCGGGGTCCTGAATCCGGTATTGCGTGCGCTTCATGCGTGCAGAGCATAATGTCCAGAGACCCATGATGTGGCGTGGCGGCAATCTCGATCTCTTGGCGCGATGAGACCGCTCACGGTGCTTCGCCGGACATGCGCGTGGCGGACCAAAAAAGTCTCTAGAATTGCACGGGTCAGAGTCGTGCCGCGATTCGGTATTGCAAGCTCAATTCCTTGATTCTAGACCGCAAACTCTCCGTCGCCCCGATGATGGACTGGACGGACCGCCACTGCCGCTACTTCCTGCGCGGCTTCTCGCGGCGCGTGCTGCTCTACACGGAGATGATCACGGCGGCGGCGATCGTGCGCGGCGATCGGGCGCGGCTGCTCGCCTTCGACCCCGAGGAGCACCCGGTTGCGCTGCAGCTCGGGGGCTGCGATCCGCGCGAGCTTGCCGCCGCTGCGCGGGCTGGGGAGGATGCGGGCTACGACGAGATCAATTTCAACTGCGGTTGTCCGAGCGAGCGGGTGGCGAGCGGGGCGTTCGGCGCCTGTTTGATGCGCTCGCCAACCGTCGTCGCGGAGTGCATCGCGGCGATGTGCGCGGCCGTGCGCGTGCCGGTCACCGTGAAGATGCGGATCGGGGTGGTGGAGGGGCGCGGGGCCGAGGTCCTCTCCGCCTGCCGGCGGTTCGATGACGAGGACCGCGCCGCGCTGTACGGTTTCATCCGCGCGGTGCGCGACGCCGGCTGCCATGCGGTGATCGTCCACGCGCGCAAGGCGGTGCTCGGCGGCCTCTCGCCGAAAGAAAACCGCGAGGTGCCGCCGCTCCGCTATGATGTCGTACGCGCGGTCCGGAGCGACTTTCCCGGCCTGCCGGTGGTCCTCAACGGCGGACTGCGCGAGCCCCGCACGATTCTCGACGCACTCGGCGAATGCGACGGGGTGATGCTGGGGCGCGAGGCATACCACCGCCCGTACTTGCTCGCCGAGCTGCATGCTCTCGTGTACGGAGGCGAGCCGCACGGCCTGCCGCAGCGGGCCGAGCTCTTGGAGCGCATGGCACGCTATGCCGAGCGCGAGCTCGGGCGGGGGGAGAGGTTGTCCGCCATCACGCGCCACATGCTGGGCCTGCATGCGGGCGAGCCGGGGGCGCGCGAGTACCGGCGCCTCTTGAGCGAGGGCGCGAGACGACCGGGCGCTGGCGCCGAGCTGATCAGGCAGGCCGCGGGCGCGGCGGCCGGTAATCGAACGGCCGGCGACCGCCTGCCCGCAGTGCGCCGTACGGCCGAGCTTTGATGGGCCGGCCGGCCCGACTTCAAGCGCCGCTCACGCTGGCGGCTCCGGGTGCCCGCGTATAGACTTTCCTCGACTGCTGCGCGGCGCCGTGGAGCTGCATGGGCAAAGATATCGAGCTCGCGATCCTGTTCGCCGATGTGGTCGGCTCTACCCGACTGTATGAGCTGATGGGCGACCTCAAGGCGCGCGACATGGTTGCGATCTGTATCGACGTGATGCGCAGCGCGACGGAACAGCACCAGGGTACCGTCATCAAGACGATGGGCGATGAGGTGATGGCGAGCTTCCCGAGCGCCGACCAAGCCCTCAACGCCGCCGCCGTCATGCAGCAGCAGATCTCCCGCCACTCGCAGCTCAAAGTCGAGGGCCAGCCGGTCGCGATCCGTATCGGCTGCCACTTCGGGCCCGTCGTGCTCGAGAACCGTGACGTGTTCGGCGCGACCGTGCACACGGCGAACCGCATGACGAGCCAGGCGAAGGCCGGCCAGATCATGACCACCGCGGCGGTGGTGGAACGACTCTCGCCTCAGTGGCGCGCCGCGGTGCGGCAGGTGGACATCGCCATGCTGAAGGGGCAGGGCAGCGAGGTCGCGCTCTACGAGGTGCTCTGGCAGACGGAGGACGTGACGAGCATGGTGCCGGCCATCGCGCTCACCGGCCGCGTCGGCCCTGCGATGCGCCTGCGCCTCAAGATCCAGGACCGCGACATCGTTCTCGATGAGCAGCATCCCACCATCGCGATCGGGCGCGCGGAGGACAACGACGTGGTCGTGAAGGGCAATCTCATCTCGCGCCTACACGCGCGGATCGAGATCAACCGCCACAAGTTCGTGCTCATCGATCAGAGCACCAACGGGACGTTCGTGCAGACGGATGACGGCGACGAGGCGTTCGTCCGGCGCGACAGCGTGCAGATCAAGGGCCGGGGATTCATCGGGCTCGGCAAGCTCCCGGAGGCCGACTCGCCCCAGACGATCCGCTTCGTGTGCGAAGAAGGGTGACGGCCCGCCGCGCCCTCCGAGCCGCCGCGATCTGACGGCTGGGCCGAGTCGCTTGGCGTTCCCGCACGGGCTGACGTTGCCAAGCGGCCGGTACCCGCCGCGCGCGTCAAACCGCCCTCGCGCCTCCATGCGGACGCACCGTCTCAGCCCTGAAGGCGCGCCTCGGTCTTCTCGAGCTCGCGCAGCAGCGCTGGGGGGAGCCGGTCGCCATACCGCTTGAGGTACTCGCGGATCTCGGCCATCTCTTTGCGCCAGAGCGCAAGATCGACGGACAGCAGCTCGCGCAGCGCGTCCGCTCCCACGTCGAGCCCCTTGGTGTTCAAATCTTCGATCCGCGGCAGCCAGCCGATCGGCGAGTCCGCCGCGCGGGCGGTGCCGGCCGACCGCTCGAGCATCCACGCGAGCACGCGCAGGTTTTCGCCGAAGCCGGGCCACAGGAACTTGCCCTGCGCATCGCGCCGAAACCAGTTCACATGGAAGACCCGCGGCGGGCGCTTGAGCTTCGCGCCGAGGTCGAGCCAATGGCGCCAGTAGTCCGCGAAGTTGTAGCCGCAGAACGGCTGCATCGCCATCGGATCGCGCCGCACAACGCCCACTTTGCCCGTCGCGGCGGCCGTGGTCTCCGAGGCAACGGACGCGCCGACCAGAACGCCATGCGCCCAGTCACGGGCCTCGTACACGAGCGGCGCCACTTCGCGCCGCCGTCCGCCGAAGACGATGGCCGAGATCGGCACGCCCGTCGGGTCCTCGGAATGCGGCGAGTAGCAGGGATTGCGCTTCGCGGAGACCGTGAAGCGGGAATTGGGGTGCGCCGCCGGACCGCGCGCGGGATCGTAGGGGCGGCCCTGCCAGTCGGTCACGGGTGTGCCGGTCTTGAGCCCTTCCCACCAGGGCTGATTGTCGGCGGTCAATGCGACGTTCGTGAACAGAGTGTCGCGGCGGATCATCTCGTAGGCGTTGCGGTTCGTCTCCGGGTTCGTGCCGGGGACGACGCCGAAGTAACCCGCCTCGGGATTGATGGCCCACAGGCGTCCATCGGGGCCGGGGTGCAGCCAGGCGATATCATCGCCGACGGTGTACACCTTCCAGCCGGGCATCGAGTCGGGCGGGATCAGCATGGCGAGGTTCGTCTTCCCGCACGCCGAGGGGAAAGCGGCCGCGACGTAGTGCGTCTCGCCGCGGGGATTCTGCAAGCCGACGATGAGCATGTGCTCGGCGAGCCAACCCTCCATGCGCGCCTGCCAGCTTGCGATGCGGAGCGCGTGGCATTTCTTGCCGAGCAGGGCGTTGCCGCCGTAGCCCGACCCGTAGCTCTCGATCGCGAGCTCTTCCGGAAAATGCATGATGAAACGTCGCTCGGGATCGAGCTCGCCGACCGAGTGCAGACCCTTGACGAACTGGCCAGTCCGGGCGATCCGCTCGAGCGCCAGCCGGCCCATGCGGGTCATGATCGCCATGTTGAGCACGACGTAGGCGCTGTCGGTGATCTCGACGCCGCAGCGGGCGTATGGGGAATCGAGCGGACCCATGCAGTAGGGCACGACATAGAGCGTGCGGCCGCGCATTGAGCCCCGGAACAGATTCCGCATCTTCTCGTGCGCCTCGTCTGGGGCCATCCAGTTGTTGTTCGGGCCCGCGTCTTCCTTCGAGCGCGTGCAGACGTAGGTCAGGTGCTCGACGCGAGCGACATCATTCGGCTTCGAGCGGGCGAGATGGCAGCCGGGGAAGTGCTCCTGATTGAGGGTAAGCAGCTCGCCGCTCCTCAGAAGCTCGTTCGTGAGCGCGCGCATTTCCGCCGCAGAGCCCTCGCACCAATGAACCGCGTCGGGCTGCGTGAGCTCACGCACCGACTCCACCCAGTCGGCGACCGCTCGACTCAACCGGGGAAGGGCTGTGAATTCGTGGGGTGCAGTGGCCATGCGCTGATCCTATCTGTCGTCTTGCTGTTCAATTGCCGGACGCGGGTCCTCGATGAGGCCGCGGCCGGCTTCGTATTCGTCAGGTAGTCGCGCGCCGTGCTCGCGTGCCGGTACGGCGGCGGCTCTTGCGCTCGTGCACTCGCGCGGGGTTGTGTGTGAGCTCGCCGCGGGTCGAGCGCACGAGCGCGACGAGATCCCGGCTCGCCGAGGTGACGATGCGCCAACTCGCTTCGAGATCGTGCGCAACCCGTCGCCGCGTCGCCGGAAGCGCCGCGAGCTGCGAAGCGTACAGGGTGCCGAGATTGCGGGCCTTCCCCGTCAGGCGCAGCCGTTCGGCGCCGTCGGCGAGAGCGCCCTGCGCGCTGACGATGCCCTGACGGATGAGCTGATCCGCGCAGCGACAGGTAATCTCCGCGAGCTTCAGGCCCGCCTCTGCAAGCGTCGCGATCCGCGGACCGGCCGCCTCGATTCGTTTGGCCGCCTCGACGGCGCTCCGCTGCGCGACGTGCAGTGCACGCTCCGCATAGCTGCCGGCCCGATGCTGCATGAGCCGGGCGGCGGTCGTGGCGATCTGGGCGGCGAGGCTCATGCGTGCCGACCCGAGGGTGCCTGCCGCAACCGACGTGCGCGCCGCGATGAGCTTGGGCGCCGCGAATGGCCTGTCATGATGCGGTGCATCATAATGTAACCGTCGATACGAACCCAATAATGCGACTTTCCCGGCGGGCTTGCAGCAAAATGCCGTCCAGGTGTCCGCAGCTCGAAGCGGCCCGCATCGCAATGGCCCGGCGAGCCGGCCGCCGCATCGAACCCGACCCGCTCACTTCATGCTGCAGCTTTACGACATATTCGGTGCCGACGGACCGCTCCGACGGGCGCTGCCGGATTTCACCTGGCGCCCTCAGCAGGCGCGCATGGCGGAGCCAGTCGCCCGGGCAATCGAGTCGCGCGAGACGCTGATCGTCGAGGCGGGGACGGGGACCGGGAAGACGTTCGCCTATCTCGTTCCCGCGCTGCTCTCCGGCGCGCGCGTGCTCATCTCGACGGGCACCCGCACGCTTCAGGATCAGATTTACCGGAAGGACCTGCCGCTCGTTGCGGCCGCCCTGGGACGTCCGGCCCGGGTAGCGCTGCTCAAGGGGCGTGGGAACTATCTGTGCCTGCACCGGCTCGCGCTCGCCAGCCGGCAGCGAGAGATCGAGGACTTTGGCCGGCTCGGCCACGGAAGCGCTGCACCCGCTCGGCGCGATACCGCGTTCGCCCCTCCGGATGCCTTGCTCGCACGCATCGGGCGCTGGGCTCGAGTCACGCGGTCCGGCGACCTTGCAGAGGTGCCGGGACTTTCGGACACCCACCCGCTCTGGTCGATGGTCACCGCCACCCGCGACAACTGCCTGGGCTCGCGCTGCGGGGAAATCGCACGATGCCATGTGGCGGCCGCGCGGAGGCAGGCGCAGGAGGCGGATGTCGTCATCGTGAATCATCACTTACTGCTCGCGGATCTCGCGCTAAAGGAGGACGGATTCGGCGACCTGCTCGGGTCTGCCGATGCTGTCATCCTCGACGAGGCCCACCAGCTGCCCGATCTCGCCACACGGTTCTTCGGCGCGAGCGTCGGCACCCGCCGCATCGAGAATCTGCTCCAGGCGATCGCGCAGGAGAACGTCCCTGCCGCGCAATCCACCTTGTCCGCCGCGGAAGCAGCACTGCGCGAGCTGGCCGCCCGGATATCGGCGCGGGTCGGACCGGCTGCCGGCCGCGTGGGCTGGGAGGAGTCGAGCCCGGCGCTCGCCCCGGCAGCCGAATCGCTGGCCGGAACGCTCGGCGCGCTCGCGGATGAGCTCGATGCCATCGAGGATTCTGCCGCCGCTAGCGCGCTCGGCGCGCGCACCCGGGAGCTGGCGGTGCAGCTCGAGCGCATCGCCGCGGTGAACGGCATCGAAGGCGCGCGCAGCGTCGAGGTCACATCGAGGGGCTTCGTCCTGCACCTCGTCCCCTTCGACATCGCCGAGCGCTTCCGCGCCCTGATCGGAGCGCATCGCGCAGCTTGGATCTTCACGTCCGCCACGCTCTCCGTCGGCGAGGACTTCAGCCATTTCGCGGCGCGGCTCGGGCTCGCCGACGCCGCCACTTTGAAGATCGAGAGTCCGTTCGATTTCGAGCGGCAGGCTCTGCTCTACCTGCCGAGTGGGTTGCCCGACCCCGCGGCGCCGAGATACGTTGCGGCAGTGCTCGATGCGGCGCTGCCGTTGATCGAGGCCTCGCGCGGCGGCGCGTTCCTGCTCTTCACCAGCCATCGCGCGCTCGCCGAGGGCGCGGCGCTGCTGCGGCGGCGCTGGGGCGGGTCACCGCCGTATCGGTTGTACGTGCAGGGTGAATCGCCGCGCGAGCAGCTGCTCAACGCGTTCCGGGCCGATGGAGACGGCGTTCTGCTCGGCACGGCGAGCTTCTGGGAAGGCGTCGATGTGAAAGGCGATGCGCTGCGCCTCGTCATCATCGATAAGCTGCCCTTCGCTTCGCCCGAGGATCCGCTCGTGAAAGCGCGCATCGACCACATTCAGGCGAGGGGCGGCAATCCGTTCCGCGACCATCAGCTGCCCGAGGCGGCGCTCGCGCTCAAACAAGGCGTGGGGAGGCTCATCCGCAGCGAGCAGGATTACGGCGCGGTGGTCATCTGCGACCGGCGGCTCCTCGAGCGCGCCTACGGCCGCACGCTGCTCGCTGCGCTGCCGGCGATGCGCCGAACGCGGGATGTGGAGGAGGCACTGCGCTTCCTGCGCAGTCACGCGCCCGCCCGCGCGCGGCAGGGCACCGCCCCCACAACGACGCCGGCCGCGACGCCGGTGCCGGTCACGAGATGAGCGGCACGATCGCGGTGCGTGGCGCGAGGCGGGTCTTGGCGATCGATACGGCGACGGAAGCCTGCTCGGCCGCCGTGCTTTGCGAGGCCGCTCCTGCGCGCGGCGCGACCCCGCCGGTACCCGAATGTTTGATCGCCCGCTACGAGGAGCCGGGCCGCGGCCATGCAGAGCGTATCCTCTCCCTGGTGGACGCCCTGCTTGCCGAATCGGGGCTCGCGTTGAGAGACCTCGACGCCATCGCATTCGGACGCGGACCGGGAGGCTTTACGGGCGTGCGGCTTGCCGCGAGCGTCGCACAGGGTCTTGCTTTCGGGGCGGGACTGCCGGTCGTGCCCATTTCGGACCTGCGCGCCATCGCTCAGCGCGCGCTCGACGCCGCGCCCGGCGCGCGAAGCATCCTGGTCTGCGCGGATGCGCGCATGCGCGAGGTGTACTGGGGCTGCTTCCGGCGTGGCGCAGGGGGGCTTGCTGAGGTGTCTGCGAGCCCGACTGGGCGAGTGAGCGTCCCCGAGCGGGTGAGCGTTCCTGAGGGGGTCGAGCTTCCACCCGGTCTGGAGCCTCCCGTCCACGGCGCCGGCCGCGGCTTCCTCGCGTACCCACAGCTCGAGGCGAGGCTTGGCGGACGCCTCGCTTCGATCCGCGGTGACCTGCTGCCGCGCGCGGCGGAGATCGCGCGGCTTGCGATTGCGGACTTCGAGGCCGGCGGCGCTGTTGCGCCGCATCATGCCATGCCGGTCTACCTGCGGGACGATGTGGCCAGGCCGCCGTCGTGATACCCGCATTCGGGACCGCGGCCGGCGAGTCGGGCCGCCGGCCGGCAAGACGGGGACGACGAGGGAGGCTAGGGTCGTGGCCGACGTGCCTCACGATCGGCGGCGCGCGTCACGAGACTGTCACGAAGGGCGGCTGTAATAGCGCCGCCATGTCACACTGCGCCGCATGTCCGCCAAGTTGATTCTGATCATCGAAGACGAGCGGGCGATCCGCGAGATGGTTTCCTTCGGCCTGAAGCGGGCCGGGTTCGAGGTGCGCGAGGCGGAAGACTGCCGGTCGGCGCGCGAGGCGATCGCAAACCGCCGCCCCGACCTCGCGCTCATCGACTGGATGCTGCCCGACATGAGCGGTCTCGAGCTCACGCGCGCGCTGAAGCGTGACCGTCAGACCCGCGATCTGCCGATCATCATGCTCACGGCGCGCGCGGAGGAGGCCGACAAGGTCTCTGGTCTCGAGGGAGGGGCCGACGACTATGTGACGAAGCCCTTCTCGCCGCGGGAGCTACTGGCGCGCATCAATGCGGTGCTGCGCCGGGCCGCGCCGAATGGCGGCGGCGAGCGTCTCGAGCTCGGTGGCCTCTCGCTCGACCCGGCGAGCCATCGAGTGACCGCTCGCGGCCACGCGGTCACGCTCGGTCCGACCGAGTACCGCATGCTCGAGTTCTTCATGGCCCATCCCGAGCGCGTCTATACGCGCGACCAGCTGCTCGACCGCGTCTGGGGCGGGAACGTCTACATCGAGGAGCGCACCGTCGACGTGCACATCCGGCGGCTGCGCAAGGCGCTCGAGGAATTCGGGTACGATCGGTTCATTCAGACCGTGCGGGGAGCTGGATATCGGTTCTCGGCGCACGTGAGCTGAGGCTCTTCAGAGGGACGCTTCGCCTTGCCCCCGGTGCTCGAGGCCGCATGGTTCATCGCTCTCCGCCTGATCGGGGCGTTCGTCCTCGGCCTGCTGCTCGGCTGGCCGTTCGGCTCGCCCGTCGCCGGCGTCGCGGTGGTCCTTGCAGTCGCTCTCGCGTGGCACCTCTTCAATTTGTTCAGGGTGGACTGGTGGGCGCGGCATCGCAGCCTCGCCGACCCGCCCGATCTCGGCGGCGCCTGGGGCGATGTCATCACCCAGATCATTCGCCTGCACCGACGCAAGCGATTCCACAAGCAGCGCTTCATCCAGCTGCTCCGTCAGATCGAGCGCTCGACCGCGGCGCTCCCCGACGGCGTCGTAGTGCTCAATCCGGAGCACGAGATCGTCTGGTTCAATCGCATGGCCGCGCAGATGCTCGGGCTGCGCCGGCCCGCCGACATGGGCCTGCGCATCGACAATCTCGTCCGCCAGCCCGCGCTCGGGCACTATCTCACCGCCGGAGACTACGCGAATCCCGTCGTCATCCGCCATGCGCGCAACGAGGCCGTCTTCCTCTCGATGCAGCTCGTGCCGTATGGGGAAGGCCAGCGGATGCTGCTGGTCCGCGACGTGTCGCGCCAGATGCGGCTCGAGGCGATGCGCAAGGACTTCGTGGCGAACGCTTCGCACGAGCTGCGCTCTCCGCTCACCGTGATCTGCGGCTACCTCGAAACGCTCTCCCAGGACCCTGCGCTCGACGCGGAGCTCGCGGGGCCGATTGCGGAGATGCGCCGGCAGGCCGGGCGGATGACGACCATCGTGCGTGATCTGCTCGAGCTCTCGCGCCTCGAGATGAGCGATGAGGAGGTACGGGGCGAGCCGATAGACGTCGCTGGGCTTCTCGCGACGCTGCGCAAGGACGCGCTCGCTCGCCCGGAGCACCCCCGCGACGTTCGCGTCGAGACGACCGGCGATGCGGCGCTCGTCGGCAATCCCACGGAGATTCACTCTGCCTTCTTCAATCTCCTCGACAATGCAGTGAAGTACACGCCGGCCGACGGCCGCGTCGTCATGCGCTGGTGGGTCGACGAGGAGGGCGGCCATTTCATGGTGTCCGACACCGGAATCGGCATCGAGCCTGAACACATTCCGCGGCTCACCGAGCGCTTCTATCGCGTCGACGAGGGCCGCTCGCGCAGCCGCGGCGGCTCCGGGCTCGGGCTCGCGATCGTCAAGCACGTCCTGCAGCGCCACGGAGCCGAACTCGCCATCGCGAGCTCGCCGGGGCGGGGAAGCGAGTTCGTGTGCCACTTCCCGCCGCGCCGCATCGTCCGGCTGACGGCCGGCGCCGCGCTGGTATGATCCCTTCAATGCGCGCCGAGTCGGCCGTTCGGGAGCGCGCTCTCGCGGCGGCCTGACCAGCGCGGAGGACTTCAAATGGAAACCGCCGATCTCACGCACCACATCTCCCGCCGCTTCAACGAGGACCTCGAGCGCGTGCGCAACAAGGTGCTCGCGATGGGCGGGTTCGTCGAGCAGCAGCTCCAGAAGGCGGTCAATGCGCTCATCGAGGGGGACAGCGCGCTCGGGGAGTCCGTCGCGATGGACGACTTCCGGGTCAACAACATGGAGGTCGCGATCGACGAGGAGTGCAGCCGCATTCTCGCGACCCGCGCACCCGCCGCCGGCGACCTTCGGCTGATCGTTGCGGTGATCAAGACGATCACGGATCTCGAGCGCATCGGCGATGAGACCGAGAAGATCGGCTACATCGCCTCCCGCCTCGCGACGATGGAGCCGCCGGCGGACAAGTACCGCGAGATCAAGCATCTCGGGCGACTGGTGGCGGAGATGGTGCACAGCGCGCTCGATGCTTTCGCCCGCATGGACGCCGATGCGGCGCTGCAGGTCGCGCGGCAGGATCGCGCCGTGGACGAGGAGTACGAATCGATCCAGCGCCAGACCATCACGTTCATGCTCGAGGACCCGCGCTCCATCCGGCGCGCGCTCGACGTGATGTGGGTCGTGCGCTCGCTCGAGCGCATCGGCGACCACGCTAAGAACATCGGCGAGTACGTCATCTACATGGTGCACGGCAAGGACGTGCGCCACACCTCGCTCGACGACGTCGAACGCGAGCTGCGCGAGCGCCGCGCCGCGGAGGGCGCGCTTCCGGCGGCGAGAACCTGAGCGCCATGATCCGCAATCGCCGCCTGCTGAACGCGCTCGGGGCCGCCGCATGCTTTGCGATGCTGGGCTATGCGTACTATGCGCAGTACGTCATGCATCTCGAGCCCTGTCCGCTCTGCATGTTCCAGCGGGTCACGATCCTCGCGCTCGGGATCGTGTTCGCCGCCGCGGCGGCACACGACGCGAAGGGCTGGGGCCGCTATGTCTATGCGGTGCTGATCGAGCTCGCCGCGCTCGCCACGATCGGCATCGCCGCGCGCCACCTGTACATCCAGAGTCTGCCGCCGGGCTCGGTGCCCTCCTGCGGCGCACCGCTCGATGTCATGATCCAGATGTTCCCGATCACCGAAGTGATCGGCAAAGTACTCCGCGGCGGCGGGGAGTGCGCGCAAGTCAACTGGACCTTCCTCGGGCTCGCGATGCCGGCCTGGGTACTCATTTGCGCCGCCGTGCTCGGCGCGTACGGGACCATGACGAACGTGCTGCGCGGCGCGCCGGAGAGCAGGAGCGCCATGAGGGCGGACGAGGGGCGCGCGTCGTAGCCGCCTTGGCGGCCGGCGACGGTTACCGCGCTCGGTTCCTGCGACCGGCCACGGCGCCGGCCGGCTCAGCCGAGCAGCCGCCGCAGGATTGCGACGTACATGTCTTGCAGCCCGTCGATGTCGGCGGCGCGCACGTGCTCGTTCGCCTTGTGAATGGTCGCGTTCACGACGCCGAGCTCAACGACTTGCGCGCCGAGCGTGGCGATGAAGCGCCCATCGGAGGTGCCGCCGCCGGTCGAGAGTCGTGGCGCGCTGCCCGCGACCTCCTCGACGGCCGCGCACACTGCATCGGTCAGCACACCGCGCGGCGTGTAGAACGGCTCGCCCGAGAGGTGCCACTCGAGTGAGTAGCGCACGCCGTGCTTGCGCAGAATCGACTCGACCGTCTGCTTGAGCCCATCGAGCGTCTGTACCGGCGAATAGCGCAGATTGAACCGCGCCTTGAGCTCGCCGGGAATGACGTTTGGCGCGCCCGTGCCGGCGTTGAGATTCGATACCTGGAAAGTCGTCGGCTGGAAATGCTCGGTGCCCTCGTCCCACGTGCGGCTCACCAGCTCCGCGAGCGCCGGCGCGAGCGTGTGCACCGGGTTCTCGGCGAGGTGCGGATAGGCGACGTGGCCCTGCACACCGTGAACGGTCAGCCGCCCGCTCAAGGAGCCGCGCCGGCCGATCTTGACCGTGTCGCCGAGGACCGACTCGCTCGAGGGCTCGCCGACGACGCACCAGTCGATGCGCTCGCCCCGGTCGCGGAAGGTCTCGACGACGCGCTTCGTGCCGTCGACCGAGGGACCTTCCTCGTCGCTCGTGATGAGGAAGGCGATGGTGCCCCGATGCCCCGGGCTCGCGGCGATGAACTCCTCGACCGCCGTGACCATGGCGGCAAGTCCGCTCTTCATGTCGGCTGCGCCGCGGCCGTAGAGCAGGCCGTCGCGCAGCGTCGGCTCGAAGGGCGGGCTACGCCACTCCTCGAGCGGCCCCGTCGGCACCACATCCGTGTGGCCGGCGAAGCAGAACACCGGAGCTGACGCGCCCCGGCGGGCCCAGAAGTTCTCGACGTTCCCATAGCGCAGCCGTTCGATTTGAAAGCCGATCGCGGCAAGCCGCTCCATCAAGACCTGCTGGCAGCCCTCGTCGGCCGGTGTGACGGAGGGTCGCGACATCAGATCGCGCGTCAGCTCGAGAGCTCGGGACACGGCGCGGAAAAATCCGGATGAGGGGGGCGAAGGATCGGCAGCACTGTCGTGGAGCGGCGCGCGCTCGAAGGGAGCGACCGGCGGCGCGTTTATACGTTGAGGCGGGCGCCGCGGCAAGGGCAGCGCGACCGATGTCGCCGTTGTCACACACTTGCAACGCTGCGGCAGGAAACTGACCGGGAGCCGACAGCGCGGGCGGGCCGGTGCAGGACCGCACGCGCCCGCGTGGACCGGTGTCGGTGAGCGTCGGCCGGGCCACAGTCGGCGGGGATGGCCGCGCGTCCGTGAAGGTCGCCCGTGCCGGTCAGGGCGGGGGGCAGGCGTTCTAGACGACCAACGCAGTTGGCGAACGTCGCCGCCTTCGTCGCCTCGAGCGAGCTATGTCACGAGAATGTCACATTTCCGCTGCTCGTCGCCGGCGGCGCCGCGGGCCGGGCAGCACGCCATGCAATCCACTACAAGCGGAGGAATCATCATGAAGTCGTTCGATCCAAAGCGTCTGGGCAGGCGCCTCTTTCTGCTCGCCCTCGCCTCCATCGCCGCTGCTCCAGTGCTGGCGGCGGGAGAAATCACCGGTGCCGGGAGCACCTGGGTCTATCCGCTCATCGCGAAGTGGGCCGCGGCCTATGCGGGAGTGACGGGAGTTCAGGTCAATTATCAGTCTATCGGCTCGGGCGGCGGCATCTCCCAGATCGAGGCAGGCACCGTCGCGTTCGGCGCGAGCGACAAGCCGCTAACCCCGGAAGTCCTCCGCCAGCACCACCTGATCCAGTTCCCCACGGCCATCGCCGGCGAGGATATCGTCTACAATCTGCCCGGTATCGGTCCCGGCCAGCTCGTCCTTTCCGGTCCGCTCGTGGCGGACATCTTCATGGGCCGGGTCGTCAAGTGGAACGATCCGGCCATCCGGCGGCTCAATCCGCGACTCACCCTGCCCGACATGGCGATTAGCGTGATTCATCGCTCCGACGGCTCCGGCACCACCTTCACGTTCGCGAACTACCTATCGAAGGTCTCGCCACAGTGGAAAGCGAAGGTCGGCGCGGACACCTCCATTGCCTGGCCCACGGGATTTGGCGGCAAGGGCAACGAAGGCGTCGCTGCCTACGTGCAGCGCATCCGCGGAGCGATCGGCTACGTCGAATATGCGTACATCCTCCAGAATCACATGTCGTATGCCCGCCTGATCAACGGCGCCGGAAGGGTGGTGAGTCCGAGTCTTCAAGGGTTCCAGGCTGCGGCCGCGAACGTCGATTTCACCAAGGCGCCGGACTTTTACGTGATCCTGACCGACCAGCCTGGCGCCGAGAGCTGGCCCATCTCCGGCTGCACGTGGCAAATTCTGCGGACCGATGCCCCGAAGGGGGTCAACGAGGCGGTGACCCGCTTCTTCCTCTGGGGATTCGAGCACGGCCAGCAAATGGCGCAGTCGATCGCGTTCGGTCCGCTGCCGGCGAGCACCGTCGAGGCGATCCGCGCCTACTGGAAGCAAAACTTGGGCCTGTGAACCGCATGGCGGCGCGAGACTGTCGCCGGCGCGGATGAGCGGCGTACCAAGCGCCGCGAGTGAAGTGCGCGATGGGGCGTGATGTGCGTGGTGTGCGCGATGGGCGTGCGTCGGATGCGAATGAAGCGCGGATGACGGATGGCGGCGGATGAAGGACTGGTAACCTCGGGCGAGGCAGGGGTGGTCGATGCCGGGCTTGCCGCCCAGGCCGACCGCCCGGCGCGGCATGCGGCGCGCCAGCGCCTGCTCGAGCGGCTATTCCGCGGGACGACGCTCGCGATGGCGCTGCTCGTGCTCGCGCTGCTAGGCGGCGTGGCGGCTTCGCTGCTGGCCGGCGCGTGGCCGGCTCTTGCGCGCTTCAAGCTGGCGTTCATCGCGCGTCAGATCTGGAATCCGGTGACCGACCAGTACGGAGCGCTCGGCGCCATCTACGGGACCCTCGTGACCTCGCTCATCGCGATGTTGATCGCGGTTCCTGTGAGCTTCGGCATCGCGGTATTTCTGACGCAGCTCGCGCCGGGTTGGCTCAAGCGTCCCGTCGGGGTGGCGATCGAGCTGCTCGCGGCCGTGCCGAGCATCATCTTCGGCATCTGGGGCCTGTTCGTCTTCGCGCCGCTCGTGCAGCAGACCGTCGAGCCCCGGATCATCGACTCTCTCGGCTCGCTCCCCGGGGTCGGAGTGCTCTTCCAGGGGCCTCCCTTCGGCATCGGAGTGCTGACCGCGGGCACCGTGCTCGCCGTCATGATCATCCCGTTCATCTCGGCCGTGATGCGCGACGTGTTCGAGACGGTGCCGGACGTGTTGAAGGAATCGGCGTACGGTCTCGGCGCGACGACCTGGGAGGTCATCTGGCAGGTAGTCGTGCCGTATTCCAGAGTCGGGATGCTCGGCGGCGCGATGCTCGGCCTCGGGCGCGCTCTGGGGGAAACGATGGCCGTGACATTCGTGATCGGCAACGCCCACGACGTCTCCGCCTCGCTGCTCGCTCCCGGCACGACGATCTCCGCGACGATCGCGAACGAGTTCACCGAAGCGACGACCGCGCTCTACAAGTCCTCCCTCATCGCGCTCGGTGCTTTGCTCTTCCTTATCACTTTCTCGGTGATCGCCGCGGCGCGACTCATGCTGCTGCGGCTCGAGCGGCGCGCGCTCTCCTCCGTATGAGCATCCGTATGAGCAGGCGCTCGATCCGCAAGCTCACGAACGCCGTCGCGCTCGCGCTCTCCGCGCTCGCCACGCTCATCGGCCTCGCCTTCCTCGGCGCGATTCTCTGGACGCTGTTCGCACAGGGGCTCGCTGGCTTCTCGGCGAGCATCTTCACCCGGATGACGCCGCCGCCAGGCTCTGCGGGCGGAGGGCTGCTCAATGCGATCTTCGGCAGCGTCGTCCTGACGCTGCTCGGCATCCTGATGGGCGCGCCGGTCGGCATGCTCGCCGGCACGTACCTCGCCGAGTACGGCCGCGCCTCGCGCCTCGCGACCGTGGTGCGATTCATCAACGACGTGCTGCTCAGCGCGCCCTCGATCGTCATCGGGCTCTTCGTCTACCAGCTCCTCGTCGTGCCGATCGGCCACTTCTCCGCGATCTCCGGCGCGATCGCTCTCGCGATCATCGCGATGCCCGTGGTCGTGCGCACGACGGAGGACATGTTGAACCTCGTCCCGCAGGGGATGAGGGATGCCTCGACGGCACTCGGCGCCTATCCGTGGCGGACGATCGTGAGCGTCGCCTATCCGGCTGCGCGCAGCGGCATGGTGACGGGCCTGCTCCTCGCGGTCGCGCGCATCAGCGGCGAGAGCGCGCCGCTCCTGTTCACCGCGCTCAACAACCAATTCTGGAGCACGAATCTCGCGGCGCCGATGGCGAATCTGCCGGTGGTCATCTTCCAGTTCGCCCTGAGCCCCTACGCGAACTGGCAGCAGCTCGCCTGGTCGGCGGCGCTCATCATCACGCTCGCGATTCTGCTCCTGAGCGTCGTGGCGCGTATCGCCGTATCGAGGCTTTCACCGAGAGGCCGCAAAGGATGACTCGGGAGCCGGATGCGGTCCTCGGACTGACGCGGGAGGCGCCGGGCGGGCTTCGGGCGGGGTTCGGGACCGAGCGCGAGGCGGAGCAGGGCCGGACGAAGATCGAAGTCCGGCACCTCGACTTCTACTATGGCGCGACGCGCGCGCTGAAGGATATCAATCTCACGCTGCGCGACCGGAGCATCACGGCATTCATCGGCCCGTCCGGCTGCGGCAAGTCGACCCTGCTCAGGGTGCTCAACCGGATGTACTCGCTCTATCCAGGCCACCGCGCCACGGGAGAGGTGCTGCTCGACGGCGAGGACATCCTTGCGCCCTCGGTCGATGTGGCGAGCCTGAGGTTCAGGGTCGGGATGGTTTTCCAGAAGCCGACGCCGTTCCCGATGTCGGTGTTCGACAACGTCGCATTCGGCCTGAAACTCTCGCAGCGCATCTCCCGCCGTCAGCTCGCGGAGCGGGTCGAGTCGGCGCTGCGCGACGCAGCGCTCTGGGAGGAGGTGCGGGACAAGCTCCATCAGGACGCCCGCAGCCTCTCGGGCGGCCAGCAGCAGCGGCTTTGCATCGCACGCACGATCGCCGTGCAACCCGAGGTCATCCTGTTCGACGAGCCGACCGCCGCGCTCGATCCGATCTCGACACTGCGCATCGAGGAGACGCTGCAGAGCCTGCGCGAGCAGGTCTGCATCGCGATCGTCACGCACAATCTCCAGCAAGCCGCGCGCGTCTCCAACGTGACGGCCTTCTTGTATTTGGGCGAGCTCATCGAGGCGGGTCCGACCGAGCAGATCTTCACGGCGCCGAGGGATCGCAGGACCGACGACTACGTGACCGGGCGGTTCGGGTGAGGTATGCCGAGCGAGGGCGGAATCAACTTGAAGCCGAGCGGACGCATGCATGCGCCGGGACGGCTCGATGCCGACGGCGCGCGCGAGACCCTGGGCCAGATCACGCTGGACGATCCGGTCTTCTCGTGCCGCGGCGTCGATGTGTTCTACGGCCCGAAGCAGGCGATCCGCGGGGTGAGCATCGACATCGGCCGCAGGCAAGTGCTCGCCATGATCGGGCCGTCGGGCTGCGGCAAGTCGACCTTTCTGCGCTGCCTGAATCGCATGAACGACACCATTCCGGGCGCCCGCGTGACCGGCACCATCCTGCTCGAGGGCCGCGACATCTACGACCCGCGGCTCGACGTGGTGCAGCTCAGGGCGCGCGTCGGCATGGTGTTCCAGAAGCCGAACCCCTTCCCGAAATCGATCTACGATAACGTCGCCTATGGCCCGCGCGTACATGGGCTCGCTCGCAGCCGGGCCGAGCTCGATGAGATCGTCTGCACCAGCCTGCAGCGCGCCGGTCTCTGGGACGAGGTGAAGAACCGGCTGTCGCAGCCGGGAACGGGCCTCTCCGGCGGCCAGCAGCAGCGGCTCTGCATTGCGCGCACGATCGCCGTGCAGCCGGAAGTCATCCTGATGGACGAGCCGTGCTCTGCGCTCGACCCGATCGCCACGGCGCGTGTCGAAGATCTCATCGATGAGCTGCGCGAGTCGTTCGCGATCGTCATCGTCACGCACTCGATGCAGCAGGCGGCGCGCGTCTCCCAGCGCACGGCGTACTTCCACCTGGGGCGGCTCATCGAGGTGGGCGACACGGACCGCATCTTCACGAATCCGCGCCACCGGCTGACGGAAGACTACATCACGGGACGGTTCGGCTGAGTCCGGAACGCGCGGCGCTCGAGGCGGGACACGGCACACGCATCAGACCGCCCCGCGCCCGGTGATGAGCCACGGGTGGCCGAACGCGCTGAAGGTACTGACCGGGCTATGATCCGCGGCGCCGACGATGAGCTTCGCGCGGGGGCCGAGCGCGAACCGGCCGGCGCGCAGCCTGCGGCTGCCGCCGGCCCCTGGGGCTGACGCCGGCCTGCGGCCACCGCCGGCCCCGGGGTTGCCGTCGACCCCTGGGCCTGACGCTGGCCCCTCGGCTTGCCGCCAGACGAGGATTACCGCTGGTACGGGTAGTAGCGGAAGGAGGCCATGCCGACGAACATGTTCGCGCTCGGCGCTCCGCCGATGCCTGCAAAGGCGTTCTTCTGGAAGTATGCCGCCTGCAGGCCGAACTGAAGGTTGCCGAGCGCGCCCTGGTAGTACTTCCACCAGAATCCGGCGGTAACCTCATCGACCGAATTCGTGTTCGCCACGCACTTGCCGCTGCCGCTCGTCGCGTAGCAGCCGGAGTTGTCGTACACCGGCGCGCCGTAGCCCCATGTCTCGGCCCCGACGGAGAAGTAGCTCGCGCTTTCCTTCTCGCGTCCGGCATACCCGTAGAGCGTGAAGGTATCGACCGGCTTGAAGATCAGGCCGAAGAGCGCTTCGTATTCCTTGAGCGGCGAGAGCTCGCCGGTCGGCTTCAGCGTCACGTCCGGCAACTGTGCGGAGCCGTAGCGGCCGATGCCCTTGCCGACGAGCCCACGCGCCTCGAAGCTGAGCGCCTTTCCTGCAAGCGGCAGGATCAGGCCGCCGCCCACGCCGCCGCCCGATACCGTATCGTCCGACCGCGAGACGTTGGAGCGGAACCAGCGTCCCAGGCCGTAGAGCTCGAAATGGCCGAAGCCGGGATCGGCCGCCATCTTGACGATGACATCGGGCGCGATGTCGGTCGTGTAGGTCGTGTCCGGATTCTCTAGTCCGGCGGCATCGCCGGAGTTTTGATAGTTGACGCTCGCAGGGACGCAGGATGTCCCGCTCGGCAGACCGGCGCAGGTGATCCCGCCGTTGCCCGTGACGGTTTGCGGGCTTTCGATCGAGAGCCCGAGCGAGAATGCCGGGCTGAAGTGCTCGACGACCCGCAGCTGCGGATTGCGCGTCCAGTTGTAACCGACGACGTACTGTGCGTCGATCGTGAGCGGGACATCTTCGTCGCGGGGCTTCATCCCCTTGTTCTCGAGCACAAGGAAGCTCCAGTTCTGGCCGGCGAGCACATCGAGACCCCAGTCGGTGGTGAAGCGTCCATAGAACTGCCGCATGCGCAGGGTGTAGCTGTTGCTCTCGCGGGAATTCGATGTCGAGCCGGAGCTCAGGAAGTCCGTCTCGAGATACGCCTCGGCCCGAATCCCGCCGGCGGGCGCCCCCTGTGCGAGCAGGGAGAAGCGGCTCTGGCGTGCGCTCAGGCGGAATTCGGAGGTCTGGCTCTGGGGACTCGCGAGGTAGGGGATACCGCCATTGAAGTCCGAGCCGACATCCGAGGTCTCGTTCCGATTGCGGTAGATGCCCGCAAGCTCCGTGAATCCGCCGAACGTGAGAGTGACCGGTCCGAGCGCGATGCCGGGGTTGTTCGGGTACGCCCGTCCGGGACCGCCGGGCGGCGTCTCGGTGGCCGAGCTCGACTGCTGGGCGAAGGCGGTGCCGGCTGGGATTATCCCGAGCGCGAGCGTCACGGCGGCTGCCACGCGCGAGCGGAGCCGCGCGCCGGCAACGCGGAGTGGGGGCGGCGAGCTCCGCCGCGGGAGGTGCGAGAGAGCGGGTTCGACGGACAGCAGCATCTCGAGAGTTCCTGTTCTTGGGCGTCAAGCCGGGGCCTTCGCGCCGACGGGGGCGGTTCCGCCGCCGATCGCGAGGTGGGCACAGCGTGCTTCATTCGTATGACAGGTTGGCGGCGCTGAGATGACGTTTTTATGACGCGGTAGAATCCGCGTGGCAGGCGTGTAGCGGCCTCGCCGGCTGCATCGAGCGTATGGGGTGCATCGGCCGCGGGCGCCGCACCCGCCGCGCGCCGGCCTTTCTGAATGGATTTTAATGCTGCGTTAGCCGCCGTTTAACCCGCGGATGGTTTGCTTCGCAGCTTCCACGGACAAGCCGCGATACATCGATGCGCATCCTGGTCGTCGAGGACGAGAAGAAGCTCGCCGAGCTCATCGCCAGCGCGCTCCGCGCCGAGCGCTATGCCGTCGATACGGCTCACGACGGCCACACGGCGTGGGAGATGATCGAGACCTACGACTACGACCTCATCGTTCTCGATCTCATGCTCCCGGGCCTCGACGGCGAGGAGATTCTGCGCCGTACCCGGCGCCGCAACGATCACGTCCCGATCCTCATCCTCACCGCGCGCGATGCGACGGAGGAGAAGGTCCGCAACTTCGAGGCGGGCGCGGACGACTACCTCACCAAGCCTTTCGCGTTCGCAGAGCTGCTGGTGCGCGTGAAGGCGCTCATACGCCGTGGCCCGGTCAGCCGCTCGAGCGTGCTGCGCGTCGCGGATCTCGAGGTCGACCGCCTCACACAGCAAGTGCGCCGCGCCGGAAGGAAGATCGAGCTCACGGCCAAGGAGTACGCGCTTCTCGAATACCTCGCCTCGAACCCCGGCCGCGTCTTCTCGCGCACGATGATCATCGAGCACGTGTGGGATCAGAGCTTCGAGGGCCTGACCAACATCGTGGACGTGTACGTCCGGCACTTGCGCGAGAAGGTCGACGACCCGTTCCCGACGAAGCTCATCCGTACGATGCGCGGCGCCGGCTACTACATCGGAGAAGCCGAGGCGTGAACACCCGCTCGCTCAGCTTCCGACTCGTGGCGTGGTACGCGAGCCTGCTCGCGCTCGTGTTCCTCCTGCTCGGCGCCGTGACGTTCGCGGCGGTCGCGAATTACCTGCAGGTGAACCTGCGGGAGAACCAGACGCGCCGGGCGCGGCAGATCGCCGACACGTTGGTAAGCGGCCTCACCGAGTCCGGCGAGCCGGCGCTCGCCGCGTCGGTGGAGGCGTTGTACGCGCCTGAGGCGAACGACCGCTTCATCCGCATCACGCGTGTAGACCCCGCTGGTGCCTCGAGCGCGGACCGCGGCGCTCGCTTGGGTCACGGCGCGGGCGCCGAGCGCAGCAGGGGCAAAGTGCTGTTCCAGTCCGGCGAACCGCGCGATCACGGCTTCGATCCGGCGAGGGTGCCGCCGCTCCCCGCGTTGCCGGAAGCGGAATCGTGGCGCAAGGTCGAGCTGCCGGGTGGCGCGGCGCTGATGGTCGCGGCCGTCGTTCACCGGGCGCCGAGTGGCACTCGCTACGTCGTCGAGGTGGGCGCTTCCACGGCCCCGATCGATGCCACCATCACGCGGCTTCTCATCGTACTCGGCGCGGGCTTCCCCGTCGCGATGCTGCTCGCGGTGGTGGGCGGCTTCTTTCTCGTGCGGCGCGCGCTCGCGCCCGTCGATCGGATCGCCCAGAAGGCGGAGGCGATCACTCAACACAATCTCTCCGAGCGGCTGCCGGTCGCCGAGAGCGGCGATGAAATCGAGCGGCTGTCCGTCTCGCTCAATCACATGATCAGCCGCCTGGAGGAGGCGGTGAGAAGCTCGAAGCGCTTCGTCGCCGACGCCTCGCACGAGCTGCGCACGCCGCTCACGGTCCTGCGCAGCGAGCTCGAAAGCCTCATGGCGGGCCGCGAGATTTCGCCCCGCATCCGCGAAACGCTCGGGAGTCTGCTCGAGGAGGTGGACCGGCTGGCGGCGGTCGTCGAGGGTCTGCTCGCGCTCTCGCGGCTCGACGCCGGCGAGGCGCGCAGCGAGTGGGTGAGGTTCGACCTCGCGGAGCTCGTCGCCACGACCGCGGATCAGATGAGCCTGCTCGCGGAGGACAAGGATATCACGGTGGTCTGCGAAGCGGCCGGGCCGGTGGCCGTGGAAGGCGACCGCGCGCGCATGAAACAGGTCATCGTCAACCTTCTCGACAACGCCATCAAATACACGCCGAACGGCGGTTCGGTGCGGCTCAGCGTAGGGCAGGACGGCGGCGAGGCCATCTTGGAGGTGTCCGATACCGGGATCGGCATTCCGCGGGAAGCGCTGCCGCACGTCTTCGAGCGCTTCTTCCGCGTCGAGCGCTCGCGCACGCGCGATCAGGGCGGCGCGGGGCTCGGCCTGTCCATCGTCAAGTCGATCTGCACCGCGCACGGCGGCGTGGTGGATGTGGAGAGCTCTCCCGAGCGCGGCAGCCGGTTCCGCATCCATCTGCCGCTCGCCGCCCCAGAGCCGGGGCTCTCCTTCGAGCCGCTGCGCAAGGCGGGCTAGCCATGTGGATCGTCAAGCTCGCCCTGCAGAGGCCGTACACCTTCATCGTGCTCGCGGTGCTCATCGCGCTCTTCGGCGTGCGCGCTGCCTTCACGACTCCGACCGATATCTTCCCGAACATCAACCTGCCCGTCGTGAGCGTCATCTGGACGTACAACGGGATGCTCCCGCGCGACATGTCCGGCCGCGTCGTCTACTTCTACGAGCGCACGCTCACGACGCAGGTGAACGACATCGAGCACATCGAATCGCAGTCGGTCAACGGTTACGGCATCGTCAAGATCTTCTTCCAGCCGACCGTGAACATCGCCAACGCGGTCGCGCAGGTCACGGCGGTCTCGCAGACGGTGCTCAAATATCTGCCCCAGGGCACGACGCCGCCCTACGTCCTCGCCTACAACGCCTCGAGCGTGCCGATCCTCGAGCTGTCGCTATCCGGAAAGCGGCTCTCCCCGGCGCAGCTCTTCGACGCCGGACAGAACTTCGTCCGTCCGGAGCTCGAGACTGTCGCGGGCGCGGCGGTGCCGTCGCCGTATGGCGGCGTGAACAGGGCCGTCGAGGTCGATCTCGACCCGCAGGCGATGCAGGCCCACGGGGTCTCGGCCACCGACGTGGTCGACGCCATCACGGAGCAGAATCTCACGCCGACCGCCGGCGACATGAAGATCGGCAGGTTCGACTGGAACGTCGACATCAACGCGAGCCCGGTCGAGCGTGAGCGCCTGAACGACCTGCCGGTCAAGAAGGTGGGCGGCACGGTGATCTACGTGCGCGACGTGGCGTACGTGCACGACGGGGGACCTCCGCAGACGAACCTTGTGCGGGTGAACGGCTCGCATGCCGTGCTCATGACCGTTCTGAAGGCCGGCGCGGCCTCCACGCTCGACATCATCTCCGGGGTGAAGAGCATCCTGCCGCGCGTGAAGGAAACTCTTCCGGCGAGCCTGCACCTCAACATCATCAACGATCAGTCGCTGTTCGTGAAGGCGGCGATCTCCGGCGTCGTCCGCGAAGCGGCGATCGCGGCGCTGCTCGTGGGGCTGCTCATCCTGGTCTTCCTCGGCAGCTGGCGCTCGACCGTCATCATCCTCATCGAGATCCCGCTCGCGATCCTGTTCTCGCTCACGGTGCTCTCCTTCCTCGGACAGTCGATGAACGTCATGACGCTCGGCGGGCTCGCGCTCGCCGTCGGCATCCTGGTCGACGACGGGACGGTGACGATCGAGAACATCAACTACCACCTCGAGATGGGCAAGAGCATCGTGCAGGCGATCCTCGATGGCGCCCAGCAGATCGTCGTTCCGGCCTTCGTGACGCTGCTCTGTCTCAGCATCGTGTTCGTGCCGATGTTCCAGCTCTCCGGCGTGGCCGGATACCTCTTCAGGCCGATGGCGATGGCGGTCGTGCTGGCGCTCACGGGCTCGTTCATCCTGTCACGAACGCTCGTGCCGACGATGGCGCACTATCTGCTGCGCGGCGGCGCCGATGAGGCCGCTCGACATGGAGCAGCAGCCGGGCCGCACGGGCTGCACGCGCCGCACAGCCCATCGCGGCATCCCCTCGCGCGGCTGCAGATCGCCTTCGAGGGCGGATTCCAGCGCTTCCGCGGCCTATACCGCTCGCTGCTCGCGCTCGCGCTCGCGCGCCCAAGGGCGTTCATCACAGGATTCCTCGCGTGCGTCGTGCTGTCCTTCGGGCTGCTGCCCTTCCTCGGCAGGGACTTCTTCCCGGAGGTCGACTCGGGCCTCATCCTGATGCACGTGCGCGCTCAGCCGGGCACGCGCATCGAGGAGACCGCGCGGCTCTTCGATGAAGTCGAGCACTCCGTGCGGCGGATCATTCCGCCTCGGGAGATCGCGAGCATCACCGACAACATCGGCCTGCCATTCAGCGGCATCAACATGGCCTATCAAAATACCGGAACGGTCGGTCCCGAGGACGGCGACGTGCTCGTCTCGCTCGCGGCCGACCATGAGCCGACGGCCGGCTACGTCAAGCAGCTGAGGACCGATCTGCCGCGGCAGTTTCCGGGCACGACGTTCTCGTTCCTGCCGGCCGACATCGTCTCGCAGATCCTCAACTTCGGCCTGCCCGCGCCGATCGATCTGCAGGTCGTCGGCAAGGACCGGCAGGCCGATTATCGCTATGCGGCCGACCTGCTGCGGCGCGTCCGCAGGGTGCCCGGGATCGCCGATGCGCGCATTCAGCAGGTCTATGACTATCCCCAGATCAACGTCGATGTGGATCGGACGCTCGCTCAGGAAGTCGGCCTCTCCGAGCGGGACGTTGCGAGCAGCCTGCTCGTCACGCTGTCGGGCAGCGGGCAGGTGAAGCCGAACTTCTGGCTCAACACCCGCAATGGCGTGCGCTATCGCGTCGTCACGCAGATGCCCCAGTACCGCATCGACAGCGTGTCGGACCTCGCGCAGCTGCCCCTCACCTCGACGGCGATGCATCATCCGGCGTACTTGGGCGGCATCGCCAACATCGATCTCAGCCCTGGCGCGGCGCTGATCTCGCACTATGACGTGCAGCCGGTCGTCGATATCTACGGCGCGACGCAGGATCGCGATCTCGGCGCCGTCGCGAGCGCCGTCGAGCGCATCGTCCGCCAGACGAGCGCGGAGCGGCCGAAGGGGTCCTATGTCGCGCTGCGGGGGCAGGTCGAGACGATGCGCAGCGCCTACTCGCAGCTCTATCTCGGCCTCGCCGCGGCCATCGTGCTCATCTACCTCGTGATCGTCGTGAACTTCCAGTCCTGGACGGACCCGTTCATCATCATTACCGCGCTGCCTGCGGCGCTCGCAGGCATCGTGTGGATGCTGTTCGTGACGGGCACGTCGCTCTCGGTTCCGGCGCTGACGGGCGCGATCATGTGCATGGGCATCGCCACGGCGAACAGCATCCTGCTCGTGAGCTTCGCCCGTGAAGGCCTTGCGCGCGGACTCGATGCGACCTCGGCGGCGCTCGAAGCCGGCGTCGTGCGGCTGCGTCCGGTACTAATGACGGCGCTCGCGATGATCGTCGGCATGGTGCCGATGGCCCTCGCGCTCGGCGAAGGCGGGGAGCAGAACGCGCCTCTCGGCCGGGCGGTGATCGGCGGTCTCGCCTTCGCGACCGTTGCGACCCTGTTCTTTGTTCCGACTGTCTTCAGCCTCCTGCATTCGAGGCATGGCGGAGGAGACTCGCGTTGATCGAGACCAAAGATGCCGCGAAGCCGCTGCACTCCAGCGCGCGGGAGCCCGTCGAACGGCTCGCCTATCCGGCCGCGAAGCTCCGGCGCATCGGGATTGCAGCGCTCGCCGTCGCGCTCGCGATCGCCGTCATCGGGATCGCGGATCGGGAGATCAAGGCGCGGGCTGTCGCGCGCTGGACCGATGCTCAGGCGGTCCCGAGCGTTTCGGTCGTGCTGCCGCGTCGGGGAGGGACCGACGCGGCGCTCGACCTGCCGGGCAACATCTCGGCGTGGTACGAGGCGCCTATCTACGCGCGAGTCAGCGGCTATTTGAAGCAGTGGTACTTCGACTACGGCGCGCACGTGAAGCAAGGGCAGGTGCTCGCGACGATCGAGACGCCGGAGCTCGATGCGCAGTACGCCGCCGCGCAGGCCGATCTCGAGGCCGCGCGAGCCAAGGTCAAGGTCGCCAAGGCCGCGATGGAGTTCGCGCGGACGACCTACGAGCGCTGGCGCGACTCGCCGCAGGGCGTCGTCTCGGTGCAGGAGACGGAGGCGAAGAAGGCGGACTACGAGACCGCGCTCGCGAGCTACGATGCCGCCATCGCCGGTGTGAAATCGGACGAAGGAGTCGTAGACCGGCTGCGGGCGCTCGAGCAGTTCAAGCGCATCACCGCGCCCTTCGACGGCATCGTGACGGAGCGCAATACCGACATCGGCACCCTCATCAACGCCGGAAGCGGCGCGGGCGCCGGGACCGCCCCGCAGCTGTTCCGCGTGGCGGATGTCCACGAGATGCGCGTGTTCGTTCGTGTTCCACAGGCCATGTCGGGGGGCATCTCCGCCGGCATGACGGCGGACCTCTCCGTGCCGCAGTATCCCGAGCGCGTGTTCAAGGCGGTCGTCGCGACCACGGCCCAGGCGATCGACCCGACCTCCCGCACGCTGCTCGTCGAGCTGCACGCGGACAACCCCGACGGGGTGCTGCAGCCCGGCACCTATGCCGAGGTGCATTTCAATGTCGAGCCCAATCCCGACATCCTCAGGATTCCGGCGACGGCGCTCATTTTCCAGCAGGCCGGGATGCAGGTGGCCGTCGTCGGGCCCGACAACCGCGCCGAGCTGCGATCGGTGACGCTCGGACGGAATTTCGGCACGGATGTCGAGGTGCTGAAGGGGCTCTCTCCCACGGATCGGGTGATCGAGAGCCCGCCGGATTCGCTGTCGTCGGGCGAGGTCGTGAACGTCGTCAATCCGACGCCGCCGGCCAGCGGGGAGCTTGCCGGACGATGAGCAGCGTTTTGGGATTCCTGCGTCGCGTGCCCGCGCTCTCGCGACGCCGGGCCGGATTCTCGCGTCACGTGCTGGGTTTCCGGCGCTGCGTGCCCGCGCTCTCGCGACGCATGCCCGGATGTCCCCCGCGCCGCGCCGCGGTGCTCGGGGCTGCCGCCGGGGCCGCTCTCATGATCGCCGCGCTGGCGAGCTGCGCCGTAGGTCCAGACTATCGCACGCCCCGCGTGCGAGTGCCTGACCACTTCGATGCGCAGGCGCACGCGGCTCAGGGGCAGGGAACGTCCGGCAGGGAGTCCTCCGCGGATCTCGCGAGCTGGTGGCGCACGCTCGGCGACCCGGAGCTCGACTCCTTGATCGATCGAGCCGTCGCTCGCAATCCGGACGTGCTGATCGCGCTCGACCGGCTCGAGGCCGCGCGGCTCTATGAGGCCGGCCTCACGGGCACGCTGCTTCCGGCGGCGGATGCGAGCGACGGATACGGGAGGGGGACCGGCAGCGATCTGACGCGGGGCCGCGTCGGTCAGCCGCTCCATTCAGCGACGACCACTCAGGGATTGAACCATCTGACGACCGTCGGCGGCTTCGATGCGATGTGGGAGATCGACATCTTCGGCAGGTTGCGCCGCGAGCTCGAGCAGGCGCGCTACGAGGCCGAAGCGGCCGCCGACGCCCGCAACGCCGTGCTCGTCTCGGTGATCGCCGATGTGGCCCGCGCATATGTCGACTTGAGAGGATTGCAGATGCGCGACTCGATCCTGCGCTCGGCGGCCGGCGCGTTGAATCAGGGCGTGCGCATCGCCACGGAACGCTACGAGCGAGGCATCACCAACGAGCTCGATGTGACGCTCGCGAAGCGCGAGCTCGCGACCGTCGAGGCTCAAATTCCGGTCGTCGACGCCGAGCTCGCGGCGGGCGAGTATGCGATCGCGACGCTGCTCGGCGAGTACCCGGAGGACATCGCCCAGGAGCTCTCGAAGCCGGGCATGATTCCGGCCGTGCCGGGGACCGTCTCCCCAGGGCTGCCGCTCGATCTGCTGCGCCGCAGGCCCGATGTCGAGGAGGCCGAGCGCGAGATCGCAAGCGCGAACGCCGGCATCGACGTCGCGACGGCCGAGCTGTTCCCGCAGGTGATCGCCACCGGCTCGGTCGGATTCCAGCGCGGCAGCATTGCAGGAACGATGCTCGGGGAGCACGTCTGGTCGGCGGGTCCGGGCGTCCTCTGGCCGCTGCTCGATTTCGGCGCGCTGGATGCGCGGGTGCAGATCGCGAACATGCGGACACGGGCCGCGCTCGAGCGTTATCGCGCGACGATCGAGACGGCGGTGCAGCAGGTCGATTCGGCTCTGGCTCGCCTCGGCGCCGCAGAGCAGAGCGTCGCGAGCCTCGGCGATGCGCTCGCCGCAAGCCAGCGGGCCGTCACACTCGCCAACGAGCGCTACGAGCGCGGGCTCTCCGACTACCTGAACGTCGTCGATGCCGAGCGCGAGGAGTACGCGATCGAGGAGCGGTACGTCACAACGCAGGTGACGGTCGACGATCAGTACATCGAGCTGTATCGCGACCTCGGGGGCGGATGGCAGGGGTTTCAGCAGGTGCCGCCGATCCCGCGCCCCTTGCCGGCCGTCCTCGCCATCTTTCGCGACACGCTCGCGCGCAGTGATCCGCTGGCGGGCTCCGGCGGCGCGGCGCCGACGAATGGTGTGCCACCGGAGAGCGGCGCGTCAGCCGATGGCGGCACGGCCCACGCGAGCGGCACGGCGCCGGGGAGATGATCGGTGGCGCTGAAGGATCTACTCGTCTGCGTCGATCCCACGGATCGCTCGCCCGTGCATCTCAGGCTTGCCGTCGATCTCGCCCGGCGCCACGGGAGCGCCATCACGGCCCTGTACGTGCGCGAATGGACGCCGGAGCAGCTGGCGCACCGCAAGACTGCAGAGCTCGCGGGCCGCTCCTTGTCCGAGATCAGCACCATCGACCGCAGCGCGGAGGACTCGATCGACCGGTCAGCGTGCGAGATGCGCGCCGCGTTCGAGCACCTCGCCGCGCAGCAGGGGCTGCACGCGGAATGGCGGATGATCGAGGGCGAGCCGAGAGCCGTCGTGCCCCAACATGCGCGCTATGCCGATCTTTGCATTCTCGGGGTGGACACGCCCGCCTCGAGCACCTCCGCCGGCTACCGGTTCTCCGAGGAGATGCTGTTCGCTTCCGGCCGACCGATGCTTCTGCTGCCGCGGGAGATTGGCAACTCGACGCTCGGGGCGCACGTCGCGGTTGCCTGGAATTCGAGCCGCGCGTCCGCCCGAGCGCTGAGTGACGCCATGCCCATTCTCGAGCGCAGCGAGAAAGTGACGGTGCTTACCGTCAATCCGAGCGACATCGTCGCGAGCCACGGCGCCTTGCCGCCACGTCAGCTGCTCGAGCATCTGCATCGGCACGGGATTGCGGCTCAGGCGGCCGAGCTGTCCGCCGTGCCGACGGAGTCGGTCGCCGCCGTGCTGCAGGAGCAGGCCGGTGCCGTCGGAGCCGACATGCTCGTTGCCGGGGCGCACGGCCATACATGGCTGCGCGAAGTGCTCCTCGGCAGTGTCACGCGTGAGCTGCTCGGGCACCTGCAGCTGCCGGTCATGATGTCGCACTGAGCGCCTAGCCGAATCTCGGCATCGCGCTTGCCCGGTCTTGGAAGGCGAGACGCAAGAGCTTCTCATGGGCTGGGAATCGTAATATTCTGGAGGATATAACGAACCACCCACAGACCCCATGAGCCACACTCGCCAGCCACCACGAGCGCATGCGAAGCCCGGTCGCAATGCGCCGTCGAGGCGTCTCCGACGAAGCCTCGAGGCTGCGGCCGCGCGGCGCGAGCGTGGCACCGCCTCGCGGATTGCCGTCGCGGTCGCGACGCTCCACGTGCCGGTGCTCGCAATGGCGCAGGCATCACCGTCGCAGGATCAGTCCGCAGACCGCTTGCGCGAGGTCGTCGTCACCGCCAAGCGCATGAATTACAACGGGGTCAACGACCTTGCTTTGGACAAGCTGACGCAGCCCCTGGTCGACACCCCGCAATCGATCAACTCCGTCTCCTCGGCGCAACTGTCGGATCAGGGCGCCACCGACCTCGATGAGGCCCTGAGGATGGTGCCGGGCATCACGCTCGGGGCCGGCGAGTCGAACTGGCAAGGCAACAATCCGTATCTACGCGGCTTTCCGGTCCGCGACGACATGTTCGTGGATGGCCAGCGAGACTTCGGGTCCTATTATCGCGATCCATTCGATGACGAGCAGGTGGTGGTTCTGCAGGGGCCCTCCTCGATCCTCTTCGGTCACGGTTCCACCGGTGGCGTCATCAACCAGGTGAGCAAATCACCGAGCCTCGATCCGCTGCTCGCGGGCACGGCCGTCGTGGGTACGGATGACCTGCAGCGGGGAACCCTCGATGCGGATGCTCCCGTGGCGCCGCTCGGCTCGGGTGCGGCACTTCGCGTAAACCTCATGGGTGAGCATTTCGGGGTGGCGGATCGAGACGAGATCCACGGCCATCGGTGGGGTGTCGCTCCGAGCCTCGCCCTCGGGCTCGGAACGCCGACCCGGTTGCAGGTGAGCTACTTTCACCAGAGTGCCGATCAAGTCCCCGACCTCGGCATTCCGTGGCTCGACGGCAGGCCGGCGCCGGTTCGGCGCAGCAATTTCTACGGATTCGACAGCGATTACCTCGACACCGACGTGAACATCTTCACCGCGCGGTTCGAGCACGATCTCGGCAGCTCCGCGACGCTCAGCTCCCAGCTTCGCTACTCCTCGGACAGCCGCGAGTACCGGATGACCGAGGCGGACATACCGAAGGGTATTCCCCCGGACACGCCGGTTACTGCGATCACCGTCGCACGCAATGCGTTTCCTGGATTCCAGGGAAGCGGCTCCTCGACGTTCTGGGACGATCAGACGGACCTGGCGATGCACGCGGCAACCGGCGCGATCCGGCATGCGATCGTCACCGGCTTCGAGCTCAGCCGGGAGGCGCCGCACAACACGTACGTCAATGATGTGGGGGTGCCTGGCACCAATCTCGCCGATCCCACCATGCCGCCTTACTCGGTAGCCGAGAGCTATCCGGCGCTCATCACCCATACCATCGCCAAGACCGCAGGCATCTACGGGCTCGACACGCTCCAATGGGGCAACTGGCAGGTCATGGTTGGGACACGTGAGGATTTGTTCGATGCCCCCTATACAAGCACGCACTACTCCGCGACGGGAGCAGTCCTTTCCGAGACGACCGCCGACCAGGTCAACAGAATCTTCAGCTATCGCGGGGCGATCGTATACAAGCCCGCGCGGAATGGCAGCATCTATGTGATGACGGGCTCGTCGTTTGATCCGTCCGCGGAGGGCATCGCCTCGGTGGTGTCCGCCGGCCGCACGCTCGCGCAAGCCTACCTGAATCTCGATCCGGAGAAGACGCGCACATACGAGCTCGGCAGCAAATGGCAGCTCGCCGATGACCGGCTCCTGCTAGGCGGCGCCTTGTTTAGGCAGGAGAAATACAATGCGCGCGTACCGGATCCGACGAATCCCGAGTTCGACACGCTCGGCGGAGACGAGCGTGTCGACGGCGCTCAGGTGTCGGCGACCGGACACCTTACCGAAGCACTCGACCTCGAGGCGAGCTACACTTACCTCGACAGCAAGGTGATACGCACGGCGCCGGGCGGACCGTTGCTCGGCGCACCGCTCACGAATGCGCCGCGCAACGCCTCGTCGCTTTGGCTCGAATACCGCATCGTGCAGCCGTTGCAGATCGGCGTGGGCGGCCTTCAGGCCTCGAGTCAACTCGGTCAGGATACCGCCGCCGCGTATCTCGTCGCTCCGGGTTACGTGGTGTGGAACGCGATGGCGAAGTACGAGTTCTCTTCGAAGTTGCTCGTGCAGATCAATCTGAACAATCTCACGGACAAGTACTACGTGGCCGAGGTGCACCCGGCGCACTTGATCCCCGCCGAGGGATTCGTGGCGCTGCTGTCGGTCGCGCTGCGGAGATGATCGATGCTGCTGCGGATCGCCGGTGCGCTCGCGCCGTCTCAGGTCGCCGAGTGCAGGCGCGCGCTCGAGCGGGTCGAGTGGGTCGATGGGCGCGTCACGGCGGGCCACCTCTCGATCCCGGTCAAGCGCAATGCACAAGTGAGCGAAGAGCATCCGGTCGCGCGCGAACTCGGTCGCATGATTCTGGATACCCTCGAGCGTAATCCGCTGTTCATGTCAGCCGCCTTGCCGGCGAAGATCGTGCCGCCGCTCTTCAACCGCTACGCCGAGGGACAGTCCTACGGACCGCATGTCGACGGCAGCGTGCGCCCAGTCGCCGGCGGCCGGCGCGTGCGGACCGATCTGGCTGCGACGCTGTTCTTGAGCGAGCTGGAGGAGTACGACGGTGGAGAGCTGGTCATCGACGACACCTTTGGCCCACAGCGGATCAGGCTGCCAGCCGGCAGCCTGGTGCTGTATCCGGCGAGCAGCGTCCACCACGTCACTCCGGTGACGCGCGGCGCGAGGATCGCCTCGTTCTTCTGGATCCAGAGCATGGTGCGCGACGATCACAAGCGACGCATGCTGTTCGGCCTCGACGCCAGCATCCAGAATCTAGGCCGGGAACTACCCCAGCACGCGGCAGTGCTCGAGCTCACCGCGCTCTATCACAATCTGGTGCGGGAGTGGGCGGAGGTTTGAGCGGCGCGGTGCGCGGTCTCAGTCCGCGCTGCGCAGCAGCTCATTGATCGAAGTCTTCGCCCGCGTCTGCGCATCCACCTTCTTCACGATCACCGCGCAGTAGAGCCCATAGCGCCCATCGGGTGACGGCAGGGTGCCGGGCACGACCACCGATCCGGCGGGCACGCGCCCTTGGATGATCTCGCCGGTCGTGCGGTCGTAGATGCGCGTGCTCTGGCCGATGAAGACGCCCATCGAGATGACGGAGCCCGCTTCGACGATCACGCCCTCGACGATCTCCGAGCGCGCGCCTATGAAGCAATCGTCCTCGATGATCGTGGGGTTCGCCTGCAGGGGCTCGAGGACGCCGCCCAGGCCGACGCCGCCCGAGAGGTGCACGTTCTTGCCGACCTGCGCGCAGGAGGCAACGGTGACCCACGTGTCGATCATCGCGCCCGAATCGACGTACGCGCCGATGTTGACGTAGCTCGGCATCAGCACGACGTTCGGCGCGATGTACGCGCCCTTGCGCACGATCGCGTGCGGCACGACGCGCGCGCCGTCGGCGCGGAAGCGGACTTCATCCGCGCCCGAGTATTTCAGCGGCACCTTGTCGTAGAAGCGGGTATAGCCGGCATCGACGACGACGTTCTCGCGGGCGCGGAAGGAGAGGAGGACGGCCTTCTTGAGCCACTGGTGCGTCACCCAATGGCCATCGCGCTTCTCGGCGACGCGAACTGTTCCGCGATCGAGAAGATCGAGCGTCTCGTCGAGCGCCGTGGAGAGCGCGTGGGGCACGTTCTTCGGGGTGATCTCTGCGCGGCGCTCGTAGGCCTCGTCGATGGTCGATTGGAGAGTGGCGAGATCGGTCATGGCGGATCCATCATAGGTTCAGCGCAGGAAATCGCGGATGCGTTCGGCGGCCTCCACGCATTCCTCGACGGGCGGGGTGAGCGAGATGCGCACGCGGCGTGCGCCGGGGTTGCCGGACGCGCCCGGCCGCGCGAGATAGCTGCCGGGGAGCAGGGTGACGTTGGCGCGCGCGTAGAGCTCGCGCACGAAGCGCTCGTCGTCGCCGCGCACGTCGGGCCAGAGGTAGAACGCCCCCGCAGGCCGCTCCACGTCGAGCACCGGAGCGAGGATGGGGAGCACGCGCTCCAGCTTCTCCTGATAGAGCCGGCGATTCGCGGCGGCATGGGCGTCGTCGTTCCACAAGGCGGTGCTCGCGTGCTGCACCATCGGCGACATCGCGCCGCCGTGGTAAGTGCGGTAGAGCAGGAATGGCGCGATCAGCGCCGGATCGCCGGCGACGAAGCCGGACCGCAGCCCCGGCACGCTCGAGCGCTTCGAGAGACTGTGGAACACGATGCAGCGCTCGAAGAGATGATGGCCGCTCGCGAGCGCGGCCTCGAGGAGGCTCGCAGGCGGCGCGCGCTCGTCGAAATAGAGATCGGCGTAACACTCGTCCGCGGCGACGATGAAATCATATTCGGCCGCGAGCGCGAGCGCGCGGCGCAGGTACTCGAGCGGCAGCACGGCGCCGGTGGGATTGGCGGGACTGCACAGGAAGAGGACCTCACACTCGCGCCAGATCGCGCCTGGCACGCTCTCGAGATCGGGGGCGTGACCCGTCGCCGCGGTCGCATCGATGTAGTACGGCTCGGCTCCCGCGAGCAGCGCCGCGCCTTCATAGATCTGATAGAAGGGGTTGGGCATGGCGACGATCGCGCGCCGGCCCCCTTCGCGGTGCTGCCCGTCCCGTGCGAGGTGCCGCCGCGGGCCCGCGTGCGCGCCGCCCGATTTCCCATTGGGATCGACCGCGGCCTGCACGAAGCTGAAAAGCGCCTCCCGCGTCCCATTCACGGGCAGCACCATCGTCTCGGGATCGATCGCCTCTGCCGGCAGGCCGAACCGCCGCTCGAGCCAGCGCGCAGCGGCGCGCCTCATCTCGAGGCTGCCGATCGTGGGGGGGTAGCTTCCAAGCCGCGTCATGCCCTCGCGCAGCGCATCGAGGACGAGCGCGGGGGGCGCGTGCTGGGGCTCGCCGATCGACATCGCGATGTGGCGCAGATGCGCCGGCGGCTGCACGCCCGCCTTCAGGCGCGCTAGCCTTTCAAACGGATACGTGTGCAGCAGCTCGAGGCGCGGATTCATCGGGAGCCGGATGGCGCCGCCGTCATGCCGCGTCGCGTCGCTCGAGCGCCAGCATCAGCCGCTCCTTCAGCCGCTCCGCGGCGGCCTCTCCGAGCGGCTTGTGCTCGGCGTCGGTCACGTAGAACACGTCCTCCGCGCGCTCGCCGACGGTCATGATCTTCGCCGCGTGCAGCTTGACGCGCTCGGCCTGCAGCACGTTGCCCACGTCGCACAACAGGCCCGGACGGTCGCCGGCCACCAGCTCGACGACGGAGCGCTGGTTGCGATCGTCGATGCTGACCACGATCTGAGTCGCGGTGTTGAACATGCGCACCTGGCGCGGCGCGCGGCGGGAGACCGCGGGCAGCGGCGCGTCGGCTCGCTGCAGAGAGCGCCACAGGGCGTGCTCGATCTCCTCGAGCCGGTCGGCGTCGGTGATCGCCGCCCCGTCGTCCTCGAGAACGTGGTAGAGGTCGAGGCTGAAGCCATCGCCGGTCGGCGTGATGCGTGCATCGACGATGGTGAGCCCGAGCTGATCGAGCACCGCCGTCGTGCGGGCGAACCCGTGGTGCTCCTGCGGGGCGAACGTGAGCACCGCGGTCGTCCCGCGGACGCTCCGTGCTTCGAGTGCGACTAGCGGCTCGCCGGAGCCCGGCTCGCGCTCGGCGAGGAGCCGCGTGTGCCACGCGATCTCATCGGGCGTGTACCGCAGGAAGTAGGGCGCCGAGAACCGCGCCCAGGCGCGCTCGATCTCGGCGTCCGTGACGCCGCGCTCGGCAAGGAGCCTCCGCGCGGCCTCCTGCGACTCGCGGATCAGCTCTTCCTGGTCGATGGGGCTCTCGAGCCCGCGCCGCAGCGCGCGCTTCACGCGCTCATAGAACTCGTGAAAGAGCGAGGCCTTCCAGGAGTTCCAGAGCTTCGGGTTCGTGCCGCGCACGTCGGCGCACGTGAGGACGTAGAGATAGTCGAGGTGCGTCTCATCGCCCACCTTCCGCGCAAACGCATTGATCACCTCGGGATCGGAGATGTCCTGCTTCTGCGCGGTAAGGGAGAGCTCGAGATGGTGGCGCACCAGCCAGGCGACGAGTCGTGCGTCGTACCTGGAGAGGCCGTGCTCGAGGCAGAATGCCTCGGCGTCCACCGCGCCGAGCTCGGAGTGATCGCCGCCGCGGCCTTTTGCGATGTCGTGGAACAGCGCCGCGAGATAGGCGATCTCCGGCTTCGGCAGCTCGCGCATGATGCGCGAGAGCTCGGGCAGCTCATGATCGTACTTCGGGATCGCGAGGCGGCGCAGGTTGCTCACGACGAAGAGCGTGTGCGCATCGACCGTGTAGGCGTGGAACAGGTCGTATTGCATGCGCCCGACGATGCGGCCGAACGCAGTGATGTACCGGCCGAGGACGCCGTAGGTATTCATGCGCCGCAGCTCGTGCGTGACGCCGACGGGCGCGCGGATGATCTCCATGAAGAGGCGATGGTGCCGCGGGTTCTGGCGGAACTCCTCGTCGATCAGCCAGAGGCTGCGCGCAACGGCGCGCATGGTCGAGGCGCGCACGCCCTTGATGTCGGGGTTCTGCTGCAGGAGGACGAAGAGCTCGAGCAGCGCCGACGGCGTCCGCGCGAACACATCCTCGCTCCGCGCCTCGAGCGAGCCGTTGCGGACCTGGAAGCGGGCGTTGAGCGGGCGGGGCGGCTCGTCCTCGGAGAGGATCGCCTCGCGGAAGAGCTGCAGCAGCAGCTCATTGAGCAGGCTCACGTCCATGACCGTGCGGTAGTACCGCTGCATCAGCTGCTCGACCGCGAGGGTGTAGGACGCATCCTCGTACCCGAAGGTCTGCGCGAGCCGCAGCTGGTGATCGAACAGCAGCCGGTCCTCGCGCCGGCCGGTCAATATGTGCAGGCCGAAGCGCACCCGCCACAGGAAAGCCTGCGCCTGCTTGAGGCGCCGCAGCTCGCCCGGCGTCAGGAATCCGCGCTGTGCGAGCCCGTCGAGCGAATCGACGCCGAAGTGCCGCTTGGCGACCCAGCCGATCGTCTGGATGTCGCGCAGCCCGCCGGGGCCGGTCTTGACGTTCGGCTCGAGGTTGTACGCGGTGTCGTGGGCCTTCAGGTGCCGCTCGGCCTGCTCGCGCAGCTTCGCCTCGAAGAACTCCTTCACCGGCCAGACGCGCTCCGGCGCGAGCGCATCGCGCATGGCCGCGAGCAGACGTTCGTCGCCCGCGAGGAGCCGGGCCTCGAGCAGCGTCGTCATGACGCTCACGTCGGCCGCGCTCTCCTCCGCACACTGCGCGACCGTACGGACACTGTGGCCCACCTCGAGGCCGATGTCCCATAGGAAAGCGATGAGGCGCTCGAGCTCGGCGCGTTCGAGCGGCTCGGGCGGCGAGGCGACGAGCACCGTGATGTCGATGTCGGAGCACGGGTGCAGCTCCCCGCGGCCGTAGCCGCCGACGGCGACGAGCGCCCAGTGCCGATCGTGCGCGCCGAGCTGCGCGCGCCAGACGTGGCGCAGGATCGAGTCGACGAGCGCCGCGCGCGCATGCACGAGCGCTTCGACGGGCTCCTCGGCGAGGAAGCGCGTCGCGAGCTCATCGCGCGCCTGGCGCAGCAGCTCGCGATAAGTGTCGCGTGAGTGCGGACCCGCGGCGAGCAGCTCGGGCAGGCGGGAGACGAGCGGCGCCGGCGCCGGGGCGGTCGCGATCTCGGGCAGCACCTCGTCCAGCGAGTCGGGATCACCGGCGGACATGGAGACCTCGGGCGCAGATCCTGGAAACCGAAGTGGAGCGCGCCGTCAGCCCCGGCCGGCCGCGAGGCTGCGCCACGGCGCCATCGCAGCCTGCGGCTGCGCGCTGCTCGCCGGAGCCTCGCCCCCGAGCCGTGCGCGCTCGGCGGCGCTCAGCGTCAGCACTTCGACGCCACTCTCCGTGACGAGCACGGTGTGCTCCCATTGAGCCGAGAGCGAGTGATCCTTCGTCACGACCGTCCAGCCGTCGGGAAGGAGACGCACGTGGCGCTTGCCGGCGTTCACCATCGGCTCGATCGTGAAGGTCATGCCAACCTTGAGCTCGAGCCCGGTACCGGGGTCGCCGTAGTGCAGGACCTGCGGGTCCTCGTGGTAGACGCGGCCGATGCCGTGCCCGCAGTACTCGCGCACGACGGAATACGACAGCCCCTCGACGAATGTCTGAATGGCATGGCCCACGTCGCCGAGCCGCGCGCCCGGCCGCACGACGCGGATGCCGCGCCACATCGCCTCGTAGCACGTCTCGGTCAGGCGCTGCGCCTGGATCGAGGGCTTGCCTACGTAGTACATGCGGCTCGTATCGCCGTGGAAGCCGTCCTTGATCACGGTCACGTCGATGTTGACGATATCGCCGGCCTTGAGGCGCTTCTCGTTCGGAATCCCGTGGCAGACCACGTGGTTGACCGACGTGCAGATCGTTCTCGGGAATCCGCGATAGTTCAGATTCGCCGGGATGGTGTGCTGGACGTTGACGATGTAGTCGTGGCAGATGCGATCCAGCTCCTCGGTCGAGACGCCGGGCGCGACGTGGGGCGCGATCATGTCGAGCACGTCGGCCGCGAGCCGCCCCGCGACGCGCATCTTCTCCTGCTCCTCGAGGGATTTGATCGTGACGGGCATGCGGGAGGAAGGGGCGAGCGTGGAGCGTTGTTCCAGCGAATCGTTCATGGTATAAAGCGTCGCCCTCGTTGGCAACGACGGGGAGCCAACCCACACGCGCATCGTGATCCCGGCGGCTGGGTGTTCCGCGCACCCGCGCGAACCGAGAGGGCCTGTTTCATCTCGGCTTGGCGGCGCACGGAATGGCCGCTGGGGATGCGCGGAGGCCCAACCCGAGTCGAGGAGCTTTCATGCCCGGCGTGTCCATGCGACAGATGCTGGAGGCGGGAGTCCATTTCGGACATCAGACCCGCTTCTGGAACCCGAAGATGGCCCCCTACATCTTCGGCGAGCGTAATCGGATCCACATCATCAACCTCGAGAAGACGCAGCCGCTCTACACGGAGGCGGCGCAGTTCGTGAAGGGCGTCGTCGCCGACGGCGGCAAGGTGCTCTTCGTCGGCACCAAGCGCTCCGCGCGCGAGGCCGTGCAGAAGGAAGCCGAGCGGTGCGGCATGCCCTACGTCAATCAGCGCTGGCTGGGGGGCATGCTCACGAATTTCAAGACGATCCGGCAGTCGATCAAACGGCTCGCGGACCTCGAGGAGATGAGCGCGAGCGGCGCGCTCGAGAAGCGCGGCAAGAAGGAGGCGATGCAGCTGCGCCGGGAGATGGAGAAGCTCGAGAAGAGCCTCGGCGGGATCAAGGACATGGAATCCCTGCCGGATGCGCTCTTTGTGATCGACGTGGGTCACGAGCGGATCGCGATCCATGAGGCGCGTAAGCTCGGCATTCCGGTCGTTGCCATCGTCGACACCAACTGCTCGCCGGAGGGCATCGACTACGTGATCCCCGGCAACGACGATGCGATGCGCGCCATTCAGCTCTACGCGGCCGGAATGGCCGACGCCGTGCTCGAGGGCAAGGCTTCGGTACCCGCGGTCGCGGTCGGCGAGGACGAGTTCGTGGAGCTCGACGAGTCCGGCCAGCCGCGCAAGCGCACGCCACGCGGTCGGCAGCGGCCGCAGCCCACGGTGCGCAAGAAGATGCCGCCGCGCCGCCGTTTGCCGCCCGTCAAGGCGCCTGCGGTCGCCGCCGGCGAGGATGGGGCGGACCTCGACGATCTGGATGAGGCCGAGGTCGAGGCCGAGGGCGAGGAAGCAGTCGCGGTCCCGACCGGCAGCGCTCCGGCAGCCGACGTTGAGGCGACCCCCAGAGGAGTTGGGCGACGCCCATGAGCACCATTTCCCCTGAAGCGGTCAAACAGCTGCGCGAGCGCACCGGCGCCGGCGTGATGGAGTGCAAGAAGGCTCTCGTGGAGACGAAGGGCGACCTCGATGCCGCCGCCGAGCTGATGCGCAAGCAAGGGCTGGCCAAGGCCGACAAGAAGGCGACCCGCATTGCGGCCGAGGGCGTCATCGTCATTGAGAAGTCGCCGGATGGCCGGACTGCCGCCATGATCGAGGTGAATTGCGAGACCGATTTCGTGGCCCGCCAGCAGGACTTCCGCGCCTTCGCGCAGGAGGTCGCCGCGCGCGCTCTCGTGACCCGTCCGGCCTCGCTCGAGGCGCTGCTCGGCGCGCGGCTCGCAAGCGGGGACACGATCGATGAGCGCCGCCGCGCGCTCGTCGCGAAGATCGGCGAGAACATCGGGGTGCGCCGCTTCGTCGTGCTCACCTCCGCGGGCCATCTGGGCGCGTACGTGCACGGCTCGCGCATCGGCGCGCTCGTGGCGGTGGAGGGCGGAGACGACGCGCTCGCCCGCGATCTCGCCATGCATGTCGCGGCGGTGAGCCCGCGATACATCACCACTGCGGATATACCGGCCGAGGTGATCGAGAAGGAGCGCTCGATTCTGACGGAGCGAGCCGCGGCGGAGGGCAAGCCGCCGAAGATCGTGGCGCAGATGGTGGAGGGCCGGCTGCGCAAGGCGCTCGGCGAGATCACCCTTGCCGGACAACCCTTCGTGAAGGACCCGGATCTCATGGTCGAGAAGCTGCTCAAGAACGCGCAGGCGGCCGTGAAGGCGTTCGAGCGCTTCGAGGTGGGGGCCGGGATCGAGAAGAAGGCGGGCGACTTCGTCGCCGAAGTGATGGCACAGGTCGGATCGAGCCGCAGCAGTCCCGAGAAACCGGGGTCGGACGGGTCGGATGACTCGCCGGACGGTCCGGACGAGTCGGGCGGGCCGCACGAGCCGGTCAAGCACTGAGCCTTGAGCACCAGGCGGGCTTGGGTGACCGCTGATCATTTCACTGCATCGAGAAACCCCGCCGCGGCGGGGTTTTCTCTATGCGGTCCTGGGTCCTCCATGCGGCTCCGGGCCGCGAGGTCGAGCCGATGAGCACATCCCTGTCGCCCCGCTACGCGCGAATCCTCGTCAAGCTCTCCGGCGAGGCGCTGCTCGGTGATGCCGACTACGGCATCGATCCCGCGGTGCTGAAGCGCATCGCCGGCGAGATCCGTGAGATCGCACAGATGGGGGTCCAGGTCGCCGTCGTGATCGGCGGGGGCAACATCTTCCGCGGCGCCGGCCTCGCCCGGGCCGGGATGGACCGCGTGACCGCCGATCAGATGGGCATGCTCGCGACGGTCATGAATGCGCTCGCGATGCAGGATGCACTCGAAAGCCTGGGTTTGCAGTCGCGGGTGATGTCGGCCATCCGCATCAACCAGGTCTGCGAGGACTACATCCGGCGCCGGGCGGTCCGGCACCTTGAGAAGGGGCGAGTGGTGATCTTCGCCGGCGGGACCGGCAATCCCTTCTTCACCACCGATACGGCGGCGGCCCTGCGGGCCATCGAGATCAACGCGGACCTGCTGCTCAAGGCGACGAAGGTGGACGGCGTCTATTCCGATGATCCGGTCCACAACCCCGCGGCGGTGCGCTATCCGCGGCTCACCTTCGACAAGGTGCTCGCGGACAAGCTGAACGTCATGGACGCGACCGCCATCGTCATGTGCCGCGACAACCGGCTGCCGCTCAGGGTGTTCAACCTCCACCGCACGGGCGATCTGACGCGCATCGCGCGGGGAGAGGACGTAGGCACGGTCGTCACTTTCGAGTAATTTGCCGGCTTGCCGGCGCTGGGGCGGGCCGCGGCTGGCCGGCCGGCGCCTAGGGGCGGCTGACCGACCGGCGTGGGCCGGCGCGGCGCGCCGGGGCGGGCCGGCCCATTGCACCAGGGAGAGTTGCTCGTGGAGATCCCTATGTTGGACGACATCAAGAAAGACGCGGTGGCGCGGATGGCGAAGTGCGTGCAGACCTTCCAGGCGGACCTAAAGAAGCTGCGTACGGGCCGGGCGCATCCGAGCCTCATCGAGCATCTGAAGGTGGACTACTACGGCTCGGAGGTGCCGCTGCAGCAGGTCGCGAGCATCAGCGTGGAGGAGGGCCGCACACTCGTCGTCTCCCCGTGGGAGAAGTCCAGCGTGCAGGCGGTCGAGAAGGCGATCCACAAGTCCGACCTCGGTTTGAATCCCCTCACGGCCGGCACGGTCATCCGCATCAACATGCCGCCCCTCACGGAGGAGCGCCGGCGCGACCTGATGAAGGTCGTGCGCCACGACGCCGAGAACGCGCGCATTGCCGTGCGCAACGTCCGCCGGGACGTGATGGCGGACATCAAGGAGATGCTGAAGGAGAAGCTCGTCTCGGAGGACGACGAGCGCCGTGCGGAGGTTGAGGTGCAGAAGCTCACCGACAAATACATCGCGGAGATCGACCACGCGCTCGCGGCGAAGGAGAAGGAGATCATGCAGGTTTGAGGCTCGTGATCCTCCCGCGGCACATCGCAATCATCATGGATGGCAATGGGAAGTGGGCCGCCGCGCGCGGCCTGCCCCGGCATGCGGGCCACGAGGCCGGGATCGACGCCGTGCGGACGTGCGTCGAGCGCTGCCGCGCGCTCGGCATCCCCGCGCTCACGATCTTCGCGTTCTCGAGCGAGAACTGGCTGCGCCCGAGCGACGAGGTGGCGCAGCTCATGGCGCTCTTTGTCAACGCACTCGACCGCGAGGTCGCCGAGCTCCACGCAAACGGCGTGCGCTTGCGCTTCATCGGCGAGCGCGGGCGGCTCGCCGTGCGCCTGCAGGCGCGCATCGCCGCCGCGGAGGCGCAAACCGCGGCGAACACCGGGCTCGCGCTGCAAGTCGCCGTGAGCTACGGGGGAAGGTGGGACATCGTGCGCGCCGTGCAGAAGCTCGCCGCACGCTGCGCCGATGGGACGCTGCGGCCGCAGGATTTGACCGAGGAGCACGTGCGCGCCTCGCTCGAGCTCGCCGGGCTTCCCGATCCTGACCTCCTCATCCGCACTGGCGGGGAGCACCGGATCAGCAACTTCCTGCTCTGGAACTTGGCGTACACCGAGCTCTACTTCACGGACATCAACTGGCCGGACTTCGACGCGGCGGCGCTCGATCGGGCGCTCGATTTCTACGCGCGGCGGGAACGGCGCTTCGGACGCACGGCCGAGCAGGCGCAGGGCGGCGGCGGGAACCGGAGCAGCATGAGTGCTTAAGACGCGGATCGCCACGGCCGCGGTGCTCATCGCGTTGCTGCTCGCCGTCGTGCTGTGGCTGCCTCCCCTCGCCACCCTCCTCGCGCTCACCGCGATCGTGCTCGTGGGCGCGTGGGAGTGGTCGGCGTTCCTGCGCGTGCCGACCGCCGCGATGCGCTGGGTCTACGTGCTCGTCGTGGCGGCGGTGCTCCCGCTTGTGTGGTGGCTCACTCTGCCGCCCGGGGGGACGCGGGCCGTGCTGTCCGTCGCCATCACGTGGTGGATCATCGCGCTCCTGTGGGTGATCTTCGCGCCCCGTCGCGCCGCGCGCTGGTCGGCCGCGCTCGCGGGGCTCCTTGCACTCGTGCCGGCCTGGATCGCGCTCGTGCGCCTGCGGCTCGACGTGCCGCGCGGCGCTCAATGGATGCTGTTCGTGCTGATCCTGGTGTGGGTGGCGGACATCGGCGCCTTCTTCTTCGGTCGCCGCTTCGGGAAAAAGAGGCTTGCTCCGGAGGTCTCGCCCGGCAAGACTTGGGAGGGGGCGCTCGGTGGCTTGGCCGTGAGCGCGCTCGTGGCGGTTGCGGGGAGCGGCTGGTTCGGCATCGCGCCCGCGGTCTTCGTTCCACTGTGCTTGATCGCGGTCGCGTTCTCGATCGTCGGCGATCTCACGGAGAGCCTGTTGAAGCGCTTTGCGGGCATGAAGGACAGCGGCTCCCTCTTTCCGGGCCACGGCGGCGTCATGGACCGCATCGACAGCTTGACCGGCGCGGCGCCGGTGCTCGTGTTCGGCCTCATCGCGCTCGGAGTGGGGACGTGATCGGCGTCGCAGTGCTCGGCTCGACCGGATCGATCGGCACGAATACGCTCGATGTGATCGGTCGGCACCCGGACAGGTTCAGGGTGGCGGCGCTCGCGGCGCACCGCAACGCCGCGCGGCTTGCGGAGCAGGTCGTGCGATGGCGGCCGCAGATCGCCGCGATGGCCGATCCGGCTGCGGCGCGGGAGCTCGAGGAGCGGGTCGCAGGGCGCGCGCCGACGCGCATTCTCGCAGGTCCCGGCGCGCTGGAAGAGATCGCGAGCCTGCGCGAAGTCGATCAAGTCATGGCGGCGATCGTCGGCGCCGCTGGGCTGCGCTCGACGCTCGCGGCGGCCCGCGCCGGCAAGCGCCTGCTGCTCGCGAACAAGGAATCCCTCGTCATGGCGGGCCCGCTGCTGCTTGCCGAGGTGCGCGCCTCGGGCGGGGAGCTGCTGCCGATCGACAGCGAGCACAACGCGATCTTTCAATGCATGCCGCATGGCGCGCGGCCCGGCGACCGGGCCCCCGGCGTGCGGCGGGTGCTGCTCACGTGCTCCGGGGGGCCGTTCCTCGACTGGCCGGCCGAGGCGATCGCCGCGGCGACGCCGGATCAGGCGTGCGCGCATCCGAACTGGGTGATGGGCCGCAAGATCTCGGTGGACTCCGCGACCCTCATGAACAAGGGGCTCGAGCTCATCGAGGCGTGCTTCCTCTTCGGCCTGCCGCCGGAGCGCGTGGACATCCTCGTGCATCGCCAGAGCATCGTCCATTCCCTCGTGGAATACGTCGACGGCTCGGTCCTCGCGCAGCTCTCCTCGCCCGACATGCGCACGCCGATCGCCCATGCGCTCGCGTGGCCGGAGCGGGTCGAGGCCGGGGTGGAATTCCTCGACCTGCTCCGCGCGGCACGGCTCGATTTCCGAGCGCCGGATACGGAGAAGTTCCGTTGTCTCGCGCTCGCCCAGGCGGCGGCGCGGGCCGGGGGCCTGCATCCGGTCGTGCTCAACGCGGCGAACGAAGTGGCCGTGCACGCCTTCCTCGAGGGCCGATTGAACTTTCCCGACATTGCGGCAGTCATTGACGCGGTAATCGTGAGATGCCCAGGGGGGGCGATCGGAAGTCTGGATGACGTGCTGCAAGCGGATGCGGAGGCGCGCCGCCTCGCTCGCGAGGGCTGCGAGCGCCGGCAGGACGGCGGCCGCCGGGGCGGATCGCGGATCTCGCATGCCTGACGAGCGCCCACGCGCGGTCGTCCGCCGGTCCTGATCCAATAACTTTCATTCCAAGCTCCTCGATCGGTGGGGTCCGAATGACGCGTCATGGGTTGATGGTCTCGCTCGTGTTCCTCGTGTGCTCCGGCGCAGCCGCCGCGCAGGACTTCGGCGGCGCGGGCGGGGCAGCAGGTGGAGCGGAGACGAGCGCCGCCAACTTCGTCGTCGGCGACATCCGCATCGAGGGCCTGCAGCGCATCTCCGAGGGCACGGTGTTCAACTACCTGCCCGTCAACATCGGCGACCGGCTCACGCCGCAGCGCGTGCGCGAAGCGATCCGCGCCCTCTACAACACCGGCTTCTTCCGCGACGTGCAACTGCGCCGCCAGGGCAACACCCTCATCGTCGTGGTGCTCGAGCGCCCCTCGATCGACAGTTTCGAGATCACCGGGAACAAGGACATCAAGACCGAGGACCTGCAGAAGTCGCTGCGCAACGTGGGGCTCGCTACCGGCAAGATCTTCGACCGCTCCGTCCTCGAGGACGTGACGAACTACCTCACCGACCAGTACTTCAGCCGCGGCAAGTACGCGGTCCAGATCGACGCGAAGGTCGACAACGAGCCGGGCAACCGCGTGAAGATCAAGGTCACCATCAAGGAGGGTAAGCGCGCGAAGATTCGCGAGATCAACATCGTCGGCAACCGGCGCTTCTCCGACAAGGAGATCCGCTCGGGCTTCGAGCTGCACACCCCGAACCTGCTCTCCTGGTACAAGCAGGACGACCGCTACTCCCGCGAGTCGCTGCAAGGGGACCTCGAGAAGCTGCGCTCCTACTACATGGACCGCGGCTACGCGAACTTCCAGATCGACTCGACGCAGGTGCAGATCTCCCCGGAGAAGAACGATATCTTCATCACGATCAACGTCGAGGAGGGGGACGTCTACAAGATCTCCGAGGTGAAGCTCGCGGGCACGTTCGTCGTGCCCGAAGCGGAGCTCAAGCGCCTGGTGCTCGTGCAGCCGGGCGAGATCTTCTCGCGCCGCCTGATCACCGCCACGCAGGAGCTCATCCAGAACCGCCTCGGGCAGGACGGCTACGCCTTCGCGAAGGTCGATCCGGTGCCGACGGCGGACAACGCGACGCATCTGGTCTCGCTCACCTTCTTCATCGATCCGGGCAACCGCGTGTACGTGCGGAACATCAGCTTCTCGGGCGTGACGAAGATCAACGACGAAGTCCTGCGGCGCGAGCTGCGCCAGCTCGAGGGCGGATGGCTGTCGAACGCGGCGCTCGAGCGCTCGAAGCAGCGCATTCAAAGACTGCCGTACGTGAAGAAGGTCGACTCGGAGACGACCCCGGTCCCCGGCTCGCCGGACCAGGTCGATGTGGACTTCAAGATCGAGGAGGGGCCCGGCGCGCAGCTCTCGGGCGGCGTCGGCTACTCCCAGCTCTACAAGCTCACGCTGAACGGCAACTACACCGACGCCAACTTCCTCGGCACCGGCGAGCGCATCTCGATCGACCTCGAAGGCGGCGCGTACAACAAGGTCTACAGCATCTCACATACGAACCCCTACGCCACCATCGACGGCGGCGCGCTCACGGAGTCGATCAGCTTCCGCGACGTGAGCCAGTTCATCGCGACATCCTCGCAGTTCTCGACCAAGCTGCTCACGGCCGGCGTCTCCTTCACCTACCCGCTTTCCGAGTACCAGTTCGCGACGCTCGGCATGAATGTCCAAGACGCTCAGCTGGTTACCGTCGAGGGCGCGAGCGCGCTGCAGGCGCTCGAGTGGGTGCGGGAGAACGGGCATCCTTATTCGGGGTTGGGCGGCGCGCCGGTGCTGAATCCGTACACCGAGACTTATGTCACGAACTCTTACACGATCTTCGGGACGAAGTTCTGGGCGCCTGAGCTGCTCGCCGGTTGGAGCTACGACTCGCGCAACAAGACCCTGTTCGCCGACCGCGGCATGCTCGTGTCGCTCGCCGGCACGTTCACGCCGCCCGCGGACAACGTGCAGTATTGGAGGACCAACTTCAATTACCTGCAGTACGTTCCGCTCTTCGGGCGCTTCACGATGGATTTCAACGTCCAGGCAGGCTATGGCGCGCCGCTCGGGAAGACGACATCCCTGCCGCCTTACGCGCTCTACTTCGGCGGCGGCCCCGACTCGGTGCGCGGCTACTATCCGGGCTCGCTGGGTCCGAAGGACCAGTACGGCAATCCCTACGGCGGGAACATGAACGTCCTCGGGCGCGCCGAGCTGATCCTGCCCATGCCGCAGAAGTTCGAGGCGAGCGCGCGCGTGAAGCTGTTCTTCGACATTGGCAACGTCTTCTCGACGACGAAGAACCCGACGTTCTACGCGCCCCCATACGGCTACTCGCTGGGCTACGTCGTGCCGGGGACCGTCGGCCCCCCCATCCGTTACAACTTCAGCTACAATAACTTGAAGCAGTCTGCCGGTGTCGCCGTCGAGTGGCTGGCTCCGCTCGGGCTATTCCGCTTCAGCTTTGCGCTGCCGCTCAATTCGCAGCGCTTGAACGATGGCCAGTTTCCGGGGCCGCTCACCTGGGGCGACAATACCGAGCGCTTCCAGTTCGATATCGGACAGGCTTTCTAGACTCGTTCTGGATCGAGATGCATGCGGGCCGCGAGGCCGCGACACGGGGTGATTCAGTGGCAAGGTCAATAGTGTGGGGCGCGGCGGCGACGCTCGCCGTCGCGGCTGCTCCCGTCTGGGCGGAGCTCAAGATCGGTTATGTCGACTACCAGCGCTTGATGTCGCAGTCGCCGCAGTACGAGGCGATCCAGCAGTCGCTGCGCAATGAGTTCCTGCCGCGCCAGCAGGAAATCGTCAAGGAGCAGCAGGCGCTCAAGGCGCGGGCGGATGCCTTCCAGCGGGACGCCGCGACGATGACGGACGATCAGCGCGACCGCGAGCAGAAAGCGCTGCGCGACAAGGATCGCGACCTGCAGGCGAAGCAGAGCGAGTTCCAGGACGATCTCAACACGCGCAAGAACGAGGAGCTCTCGCGCCTGCAGCGCTCCCTGATCGAGCAGGTCCAGAGCTATGCGAAGGCGCAGGGCTACGACCTCGTGCTGGCCGGCGACGCGATCTACTACACCCCCACCATCGATCTGACGCCGGCGATCCTCGAGCGCCTGAAGAACACGCCGGGGACGTCCGCCGCCGCGCCACGGACCGGCAAGACCTCCGGGCACGGCAAGTAGGGCCGCCGCGGCCGAGCGGGGGCGCCCTCTGGCTCTCACCGGCTCGGCCCGCCCGGAGCGGACATGACGATCTCGCTGGGCGAACTCGCGGTGCGGTTCGGCTGCGAGCTGCGCGGCGACCCCGAGACCGAAGTGGACGGCGTGGCAAGCCTCGGCCGCGCGCATGGGCGCGCAATCGCCTTCTGCGCCGATCCGCGGCATCGGCGGGAGCTTGCCGCGACGCGCGCGGCCGCGGTCGTGCTCGATCGCGAGTCGGCCGCCTCCTGTCCGGTCGCGGCGCTCGTCGCAGCGAATCCCCGCGCCACCTATGCGCGGATCGCCGCGCTCCTCCATCCGCGCGAGCGCCCGCCCGCCGGGGTTCATTCGACGGCCGTGGTAGCTCCCGATGCTCGCGTCGATGGGTCAGCGCACGTGGGGGCGCTCGCCGTCATCGGGGCCGGGGCCGAGATCGGCCCGCGCGCCGTCGTGGGGCCACATTGCATCGTCGGCAATGGCGCGCGGCTCGACGAGGACGTCTGGCTCGTTGCTCGTGTGACGCTCGGCGAGCGCGTGACGCTCGGCGCGCGCACGCTCGTTCATCCCGGCGTCGTGATCGGAGGCGACGGGTTCGGATTCGCGGAGGAGGCGGGCGCGTGGGTGAAGGTGCCGCAGGTCGGCAGCGTCCGCATCGGCCCGGACGTGGAGATCGGCGCGAACACGACCATCGACCGCGGCGCGATCGACGACACGGTCATCGAGGAGGGCGTGAAGCTCGACAACCTCATCCAGGTCGGCCACAACGTCCGCATCGGCGCGCACACGGCCATCGCAGGCTGCACGGGCATCTCCGGCAGCACGGTGATCGGCCGGCACTGCATGATCGGCGGGGCGGTGTCGATCGGCGGGTGGCTCACGATCTGTGACGGCGTCGTCATCACGGGCACGTCGATGATCAGCCATTCGATCACTCGGCCGGGGGTATACTCGTCCGGCATTCCCTTCGAGGAGGCGCGCAGCTGGCGCAGGCTCGTGGCGCGCTTCAAACGGCTCTCGTCCCTCTACGACCGCATCGCGGCGCTCGAGCAGCGAGCCGCCCGTGGCTGGCAGCAAGTCCCGGACGGCGAGCAGCGAGCCAGGGATGACGAGGAGCGAGCCAGGGATGGGGAGCGTGCGACCGGCAAACCTCTCGCCCATCCGCGGAGCGCTGACGATGAATGACGCGATCGAGATGGACATTCTCGGGATCTTGAAGCAGCTCCCGCACCGCTATCCGTTCCTGCTGGTGGATCGCGTGCTCGAGCTCAAGAGGGGAGAGACCATCCGCGCGCTGAAGAACGTGACGTACGACGAGCCGTTCTTCACAGGGCACTTCGCGCACCGTCCGGTGATGCCGGGCGTTCTCATCATCGAAGCGCTCGCGCAGGCCGCGGGCATCCTCGCGTTCGTGACGGGCGGGGTGATTCCCGACGAGGAGACGAAGTTCTACTTCGTCGGCATCGACAGGGCGCGCTTCAGGAAGCCCGTCACTCCCGGCGATCAGCTGATCCTCACGGCCCGGCTCGAGCGCGCGTTCAAGGGCATCTGGCGCTTCTCGGCGTCCGCATACGTCGGCACCGACGAAGTCGCGGGCTGCGAGATGATGCTCGCGCCGGAGGCCTCGAAGTGATCGATCCGCGGGCGGTCGTCTCGCCGCAGGCCGATCTCGCCCCCGACGTGACCGTCGGCCCCTTCGCCGTCATCGGCCCGGACGTGACGATCGAACGCGGAACTGTCGTCGGGCCGCACGCCGTCGTCAACGGCCCGACGCGCATCGGCGCGGAGTGCCGCATCTATCAATTCGCCTCGATCGGCGAGGCGCCCCAGGACAGGAAGTACCGGGGAGAGCCGACCCGGCTCGAGATCGGCGACCGCAACGTCTTCCGCGAGTACTGCACGGTGAACCGCGGCACGGCGCACGACAGGGGCGTGACGACGATCGGCAGCGACGGGCTCTTTCTCGCCTCGAGCCACGTCGCGCACGACTGCGTGATCGGCGACCACGTCGTCTTCGCGAACTGCGCGTCGATCGGCGGGCACGTCGAGATCGGCGACTGGGTGCAGCTCGGGGGGCTCTCAGCCGTCCATCAGTTCTGCAAGATCGGCCCGCATGCCTTCATCGGCGGCGGCGCGATGGTGAGCCGCGACGTGCCGCCGTACGTCCTCATCACCGGCAATCCCGCGATCCCGCACGGAGTGAACGTGGAAGGGTTGAAGCGGCGCGGCTTCACGCCCGATCAGATCCGGCACATCCGCGAGGCGTACCGCATTCTCTATCGGATGGATTTGAAGCTCGAGGAGGCCGTCGAGCGGCTGACCGCGCTCGCCCGCGAGCGGCCGGAGATCGATCTGCTCGTGCGCTTCATCGAGCGCTGCACGCGCAGCCTCACGCGCTGACGGATGAGGGGACGGTGCCCGCGGTGGGCGCGCTCGAGGCGCTGAGAGTCGGGCTCGTCGCCGGCGAATCCTCGGGCGATCAGCTCGGCGCGGCGCTCATCCGCGCGCTGCGCGCACGCGCCCCGCAGCTGGCGTGCGCCGGCGTGGCGGGCCCGCTCATGGCTGCGGAGGGGTGCGACGCCTGGGCGTCCGCTCACGAGCTCGCGGTGATGGGACTTTTCGAGCCGTTGAAGCACCTGCCGCGCCTCATCCGCCTGCGGCGGCGCCTAGCCGCCCGCTTTCTCGCCGAGCGGCCCGACCTTTTCGTCGGCATCGATGCGCCGGCTTTCAATCTGGGCCTTGCCGCGCGGCTCAAGCGGGCGGGGCTGCCCACCGTGCAGTACGTGAGCCCACAGGTGTGGGCATGGCGCGAAGGGCGCGTGAGGCTCATCGCTCGGGCATGCGATCTCGTGCTGTGCCTGCTGCCCTTCGAGGCCGAGTTCTATGCGCAGCACGGCGTGCGGGCGGTCTTCGTGGGCCATCCGCTCGCCGATCAGATCCCGCTCGAGATCGATCAGCCGCGCGCGCGGCGCGAGCTCGGGATCGACGTGAACGATGCGGTGGTCGCGCTGCTGCCCGGCAGTCGGCTCGGCGAGGTCGAGCGGCTGGGCCGCGATTTCCTCAGTGCAGCGCAGTGGGTGCAGGCGCGCCGACCCGCGGTGCGGTTCATCGCGCCGATGGCGTCGAAGGCCGCGCGGGACATGTTCGAGCGGCAGATCGTCGAGCTCGGCTGGCGCGGCGTGCGGCTCCTCGATGGCGGTGCGCAGCGTGCGCTCGCGGCCGCGGATGCGGCGCTCGTGGCCTCCGGCACGGCGACGCTCGAAGCGCTGCTCTCGAAGCGGCCGATGGTCGTGGCGTACCGCTTCGGCCGGCTCACCGCGCTTGCGATCCGGCGCCTGGGGCTCGTCAAGGTGCCTTACTTCTCGCAGCCGAACCTCCTCGCCGGGCGCCGCCTCGTGCCGGAGCTGTTCCAGGAGGAGGTGACGCCGGAGGCGCTGGGCCGGGCGCTCCTCGCGCAGCTCGAGGATGAGGTCCGGCGCGCGGAGCTCGAGCAGGAGTTCCGCCGCATCCATGAGACCTTGCGCCTCGGCGGCGCGGAACGCGCGGCCGCCGCGGTGCTCGATCTCGTTGCCAGGCGGGAGCCTGACGCGGTGGCATGATGCTCGCATGGAGATGGGAGGCCCTGCGCGATGGGCGGGTCCGCGATGCGTCGCTCGCGATGCGAGTCGTGAGCAGCGCTCGAGGCGGGTCAGCGCTCGAAGTGGCATGATCGACGAATGAGCTCGATGAGCATGCGCCGGCTCGTTGCCGGCGTCGATGAAGCGGGCCGCGGTCCTCTCGCGGGTCCCGTCGTCGCGGCGGCGGTGATTCTCGATCCGCGCCGGCGCATTCACGGGCTCGCGGATTCGAAGCTGCTCACGCCGCAGGAGCGCGAGGCGCTGGCGCCGCGCATCCGCGCGCGCTCGATCGCCTGGGCGGTCGCCTGGGCCGATCGCGAGGAGATCGACGCGCTCAACATCCTGCAGGCGACGCTGCTCGCGATGCGGCGGGCGCTGCTCGCGCTGCCCATCGCGCCGAATCACGTCCAGGTGGACGGCAACCGCACGCCGCGCCTCGCGGACTTGCCGTTCGACTGCACGGCCGAGGCGATCGTCGGCGGCGACCGAACGGTTGCGGCGATCAGCGCGGCGTCGATCCTCGCGAAAACGCACCGGGATGCGCTCATGCGCCGGCTCGACGGCTGCTATCCGGGCTTCGACTTCGCGGCGCACAAGGGCTATGCCACGCCGGCCCATCTCGATGCGCTCAGGACGCTGCCGCCCTCGCCGATGCACCGCCGCTCGTTCGCGCCGGTAAAATGCGTTCCTGAGTGGGACTGACGGCGAGCCCGTCGCCGCCTGCATCGCGCCTCGCCGCCCGTACCGCGCCCCGCCATGTCACACGGCTTCGTTCATCTGCGCTTGCACACCGAGTATTCGCTCGTCGACAGCGTGGTGCGGGTGCCGGAGCTGATCGAGGCCGTCGCGGCCTCTGAAATGCCGGCCGTCGCGCTCACCGACCAGGCAAATCTCTTCGCGATGGTCAAGCTCTATCGCGCGGCCCTCGAGCGCGGCGTGAAGCCGATCGTCGGCGTCGATCTGCTCGTCGCCGAAGGCGAGCGGGGGCAGTGCTCGCGCATCGCGCTGCTCTGCCAATCGCACGACGGCTATCGCAACGTCACCCAGCTTCTCACCCGCGCCTATCTCGAAGGCGAGCGGCATCGCGGCACGCCGCTCATCGATCGGCGCTGGCTCTCGCCCGAAGCGCTCGGGGGCACGATCGTGCTTTCGTGCGCTGCGGAGGGCGATGTGGGCCGTGCGCTCGTGAACGGACGGGAGCGCGAGGCGCAGCGCGCGCTCGATGCATGGCTCGCGCTCTGCGGGGATCGCTTCTACATCGAGCTGCAGCGTGTCGGGCGCGCGGAGGAGGAGTCGTACATCGCCGCGGCCGTCGCGCTCGCCGGCCGCCGCGGCGTGCCGGTCGTCGCGACGAACGACGTGCGCTTCCTCGCGGCGACCGACTTCGAGGCGCACGAGGCGCGTGTGTGCATCCGCGAGGGCGCGCTTCTCACCGATCCCAGCCGGCCGCGCCGCTACACGCCGCAGCAATACCTGCGCACGCCGGCGGAAATGGCCGCGCTGTTCGCGGACGTGCCGGAAGCGCTCTCGAACTCCGTCGAGATCGCACGCCGCTGCAGCCTGGTGTTGAAGCTCGGCGAGCCGCGGCTGCCCGAATATCCCGTGCCGGCCGGGATGACGACAGCGGAGTATTTGCGGGCTGAGGCCGAGCGGGGGCTCGCCGAGCGGCTGTCCGCGCGGGCGGTCGAGTCAGGGGAAGGTAGGGGGCGAGCGGGCACGGCGGCCGACGATGCGGCGCGCTATCGCACCCGTCTCGCGGCCGAGCTCGACGTGATCTGCCAGATGGGATTCGCCGGCTACTTCCTCATCGTGGCGGACTTCATCCGCTGGGCGCGCGACCACGGCGTCCCGGTCGGGCCCGGCCGCGGCTCCGGCGCGGGGTCGCTCGTCGCGTACTGCTTGGCGATCACCGACCTCGACCCGATCGAGCACGATCTGCTCTTCGAGCGCTTCCTCAATCCCGAGCGCGTGTCGATGCCGGACTTCGACGTCGACTTCTGCATGGAGGGCCGCGACCGCGTCATCGATTACGTCGCCCGCAAGTACGGCCGCGAACGTGTCTCGCAGATCATCACCTACGGCACGATGACCGCGAAGGCGGTGGTGCGCGACGTGGGCCGCGTGCTCGGGATGAGCTACGGCTTCGTCGACCGCATCGCGAAGCTCATTCCCTTCGAGCTCGGCATAACGCTCGATGATGCGCTCGCGAAAGAGCCCGAGCTGAAGCGCCTCTACGACACGGAGGACGAGATCCGCAATCTCATCGATCTCGCGCGCGCGCTCGAAGGTCTGACACGCAATGCCGGGACCCACGCGGGGGGCGTCGTGATCGCGCCCTCGGTGCTCACCGACTTCGCGCCGCTCTACCGCGAAGAGGGCTCCTCGAGCGTCGTGACGCAGTTCGACAAGGACGACGTGGAGGCCGCGGGGCTCGTCAAGTTCGACTTCCTCGGGTTGCGCACGCTGACGATCATCGATCGTGCGCTCGCAAGGATCAACCGCCTGCGGGCCGAGCGCGGCGAGCCGCCGCTCGCGGCCGAGAAGATCCCGATGGGAGATCCCGCGACGTATCAGCTCTTGAAGACCGGTCGCACCACCGCTGTGTTCCAGCTCGAGTCGCGCGGCATGAAGGATCTCATCCGCCGCCTGCAGCCCAACTGCTTCGAGGACATCGTCGCCATCAACGCGCTCTTCCGGCCGGGGCCGCTGCAATCGGGCATGGTGGATGACTTCATTAACCGCAAGCATGGAAAGATCGACGGCCCCATCGACTACCTGCATCCGCGCCTCGAGCCGGTCCTGAAGCCGACCTACGGCGTGATCCTCTACCAGGAGCAGGTGATGCAGATCGCGCAGGTGCTGGCGGGCTACACGCTCGGAGGAGCCGACCTGCTGCGCCGCGCGATGGGCAAGAAGAAGCCCGAGGAGATGGCGAAGCAGCGCTCGGTGTTCATCGAGGGCGCCGTGGCGCGCGGCATCGAGCGGGGCGAGGCCGCGCACATCTTCGATCTGATGGAGAAGTTCGCCGGGTACGGATTCAACAAGTCGCACTCGGCGGCGTATGCGCTCCTCTCGTATCAGACAGCGTGGCTGAAGACGCACCATCCCGCCGCGTTCATGGCCGCCGTGCTCTCGGCGGACATGGACCACACCGACAAGGTCGTCGGCCTCATCGAGGAATGCAAGCAGCTCGGGCTCGAGGTGCGCCCACCGGACGTGAACACTTCGGTGCACGAGTTCGCGGTCGCCGGCGAGCGGACGATCCTCTACGGGCTCGGCGCGATCAAAGGCGTGGGGCTCGGCGCGGTGGAGGCGCTGATCGCCGAGCGCGAGGCGCGCGGTCCGTTCCGTTCGCTCACCGACCTCTGCCGTCGCATGGACCTGACGAAGCTCAACCGCCGCGTGCTCGAAGCGCTCATCCGCTCGGGGAGCCTCGATGCCCTCGGAGCCAATCGCGCGACGCTGATGCAGGGCCTGCCGGCCGCCATGCAGCTCGGCGAGCAGAGCTCCAAGGCCGCCGATGCCGGGCAGGACGATCTCTTCGGGCTCGTGACGGGGGACATGGCGGCCGATGACGGGCGGGGCGGCGCACACGGAGCGGCGCCGGACCTTCGCGCAGCCGGCCTGCGCGGCCAGGAGAACGGCGTGCGCGCGGCGAGCGATGCAGGTTGGATCGCGCCCGTGCCGGATTGGAGCGAACAGATCCGGCTCGCCGGCGAGCGCGAAACGCTCGGGCTCTATCTCACGGGCCATCCCATCGACCGCTTCGAGGCCGACCTGCCGCGGTTCGTCTCCGCGCGGATCGGGGATCTCGTGAGCGAGAAGCCGCCTCAAGCGGACGGTGGCCGCGGTGTGCGGTCCGGGACGAACGGCTTCACTCCGGGACGGCCCGCGAGCATCGCGGGACTGATCGACGAGGTGAGAAAACGCGGCCCGCGCGTGAGCCTCGTGCTCGACGACCGCTCGGGACGGATCGAAGTGACGCTGTTCGATGAGATCTATCAGCAGCACCGTGAGCTCATCGCGAAGGACGCGCTGGTGCTCGTCGAGGGAATGCTGCGGTTCGATGAATTCAGCGACAGCTGGCGGCTCGCAGCGCGGCGCATCACGGACCTGCATGCGGCGCGCGAGCGCGATGCCAGGCGCCTCGTCGTGCGCTGGCCGCAGCAGGGCGAGCGCGCGCAGCTCATTGCCCGCCTCGAGGACCTGCTCGACCCGTGGCGCAAGGGGGGACAGTGCGCAGTCACCATCGAATACCACGGAGCGGGCGCCGTTTGCGCGCTCAACCTCGGCCCCGACTGGAACGTGCGCCCCTCGCGCGAGCTCATCGAGCACCTCGAAGGCTTCGCCGGACGCGGCGGCGTGAAGCTCCTGTACGGACCGCCTGTCAGCGCCCCGTCGTTCGGCGCCGGAGGCCGCTGAGTCGCGGCACTGGACGGCCGCCGCGGCCCCCCGTAACCTGCCGCGGTCCGGATTGAGGGGACGACCCGCCATATGGCCGTCGCGTTTCTCGACTTTGAACAGCCGATCGCCGAGCTCGAAGCGAAGATCGAGGAGCTGAAGCACGTCGGCTCCGACTCGGAGGTCAACATCAGCGATGAGATCGCGCGTCTGCAGGCCAAGAGCCGGCAGCTCACCTCGAGCATCTTCGCGAATCTCACGCCGTGGCAGATCACCCAGCTCGCGCGGCATCCCCGGCGCCCCTACACGCTCGACTACGTCGCGGCGCTGTGCAAGGAGTTCCACGAGCTGCACGGGGACCGCATGTTCGGCGATGACCTCGCGATCGTGGGCGGACTTGCGCGCCTGGAGGACCGCGCCGTCATGGTCATCGGGCACCAGAAGGGGCGGGACACGAAGGAGCGCGTGCGCCGCAACTACGGCATGCCGAAGCCGGAGGGCTACCGCAAGGCGCTGCGCCTGATGCGGCTCGCGGAGCGCTTCCACCTGCCGCTCATCACGTTCATCGATACGCCTGGGGCTTATCCTTCGGCGAGCGCGGAGGAGCGCGGGCAGAGCGAGGCCATCGCGCGCAACCTTTTCGAGATGTCTCTGCTCCGGGTCCCGATCATCGCGGTCGTCATCGGCGAGGGCGGCTCGGGCGGCGCGCTCGCGATCGGCGTCTGTGACCGGCTGCTGATGCTCCAGTACAGCACGTACTCGGTCATTGCGCCCGAGGCGTGCTCCTCGATCCTCTGGAAGAGCACCGACAAGAAAGAGGCGGCGGCCGAGGCGCTGGGGCTCACTGCCTCGAGATTGCACGAACTCGGGCTGGTCGATGAAGTGCTCGAGGAACCCTTGGGCGGCGCGCACCGCGATGCTGCCCAGATGGCGGCGACCGTGAAAGCGGCGCTGCTGCGGCACCTCGACGAGCTCGAAGCGCTGCCGGTGGAGCAGCTGCGCGAGCAGCGCAATGCGCGTATCGCCTCGATCGGCGTGTATTCCGAGGAGGCCGGCGGGTGAGGGGATGAGCGCGCGCGCGGAGCGTGTCTCGGCATCGGCCGATCGTCGTTCCGGCGGGCAGCCCCGCTCTGCGCACAGTGCTGAGCAGCACAGTGCTGGGCGGCACAGTGCCGAGCGGCGCAGCACTGAGCGCGTTGGGTCGAGCGCGCGGCGTGCGGTGCCGCTCGAACGGCGCATCGAGGCGAGCCTCGCCGCGCTGTTGCCCGAGTATCCGCGCGCAGCGCTGTGCGTGGCCTACAGCGGGGGGCTCGATTCGACCGTGCTGCTTGCGGCGCTCGCACAGCAAATTGCCGTGCGCTCGCGAGCGAGGAGGCGGCCCACGCTGCGCGCCGTGCATGTCGATCATGGGCTTCATGCGAGCTCCGGCGCGTGGGCCGCGCACTGCCGCGCCGTTGCGGATCGGCTCGACGTTCCACTCACCGTCCTCGCCGTCGAGGTGCGGCGGGCCCGCGGCATCTCCTTGGAAGCCGCTGCGCGCGAGGCCCGCTATGCGGCACTTGCCGGAGCGCTCGCGGCAGGCGAAGCGCTGCTCACCGCGCAGCACGCGGACGATCAGCTCGAAACCGTTCTGCTGCAGCTGCTGCGCGGTGCGGGACTGCGCGGCCTCGCCGCCATGCCGGCCGCGGCGCCATTCGGGCGAGGACGGATCGTGCGGCCGCTGCTCGACGTTGAACGGGCGGAGATCGAGGCGTGGGCACGTGCGCAAGGGCTCGACTGGATCGAGGATGCCACGAACGCCGACGAGCGCCTGGATCGCAATTACCTGCGCCGGCGCGTCGTGCCGCTCCTCACCGCGCGCTGGCCTGCCGCGAGCCGCGCCGTATCGCGCGCCGCGCGGCATGCCGCGGAGGCGCAGCGGCTCCTCGATCTGCTCGCACGCGCGGATGCTGAACGCGCCGCCGTCGGCGATGCGCTCGGCGTCCAGCGCTTGCGCGCGCTGCCGCTCGATCGGCGGCGCAACGCGCTTAGATACTGGATCCTCGAACGAGGCGGTCCGCTGCCCGATGCGCGGCGGCTCGCGGAGCTCGCGGGGCCGCTGATCGATGCGCGCGCCGACGCACACCCTGAGGTGCGCTGGGGCGAGGTGACCGCCCGCCGCGAGGGTGACCGGCTGAGGCTGCATCGACGAATTCCGCGCCCGCCGCGCGGCGGCGAAGGCTCACCTGGGGAGGAGGAGCGTTCTCATAGCGAGGATCATTCGCGGGATGAGGATGTGACGCGCGTCTCGGCTCGAGCGCTGAGCCTCGAATGGCTCCCGCATGCGGGGGCGCTCGACCTGCCTGCGGGGCTCGGACGGCTCGAGCTTGCGCCGGACCCGCACGGTCCGATCGACCTCGATGCCGTCCCGCAGTCGCTCGCCGTGCGGCTGCGGCGCGGCGGCGAGCGGTTGCGCATCAAGCGCGGCGGCCCGCGGCGGCGGCTCAAGGCGCTGCTGCAGGAGGCACAAATCCCGCGGGATGAGCGCCGCTCGATTCCGCTCGTCTGGGCGGGCGATCAATTGCTCGCGGCGGGTGATCTCTGGGCGGATGCCGCGGTCCAGGCGGATGCCGGCTCGCGGCGGCGCGGCCGCTTCCTCTGGCGCCGCGGTGCGGCGCAGAGCGCTTCCGGCCACTGAGCGGCCGAGCGGGGGCGCGGACCATTTCTGGCGCCGCGGTGCGGCGTACAGCGCCGCAAGCGGCTGAGCGGCCGAGCGGCGCTTCAAAGCGCGGCCGCGGTCTGCTATTCTGTCCGCCCGTCGATTCTGCGGCCGCCGCGTCGTCATCTCTGCCTTCGACGGGAATCCCGATCGCTTCATGAGCCGTTTCGTATTCGTCACCGGCGGTGTCGTGTCCTCGTTGGGCAAGGGCATCGCCGCCGCCTCGCTGGGCGCGATTCTCGAGGCTCGGGGCCTGAAGGTCGCGATGGTGAAGCTCGACCCGTACATCAACGTGGACCCGGGCACCATGAGCCCCTTCCAGCACGGCGAGGTCTTCGTGACGCACGACGGCACCGAGAGCGATCTCGACCTCGGCCACTACGAACGGTTCGTGCGCACGACCACGGGGCGGAACAGCAACTTCACGACCGGCCGCATCTACGAGCGCGTCATTGCGAAGGAGCGCCGGGGAGACTATCTCGGCGCGACGGTGCAGGTGATCCCACACATCACGGACGAGATCAAGCGCAGCATCGCCCTCGGCGCGGGCGAAGCCGACGTGTGCATGGTCGAGATCGGCGGCACGGTCGGCGACATCGAATCGCTGCCGTTCCTCGAAGCGATCCGCCAGCTCGGCGTCGAGCTCGGCCGCAGCCGCTGCGTGTATATGCACCTGACGCTCGTGCCCATCGTCGGCGCCGCGGGCTCGGGGGAGATCAAAACGAAGCCGACGCAGCACTCGGTGAAGGAGCTGCGCGGGATCGGCATTCAGCCCGACGTGCTGCTCTGCCGCTGCCGCCAGGCGCTTCCCGAGGAGCAGCGGCGCAAGATTGCTCTCTTTACCAACGTCGAGGAGCGCGCGGTCATCTCGGCTGTGGACGCGGAGAACATCTATCAGATCCCGATCCTGCTGCACGAGCAGGGACTCGACGACATCATCGTCGAGAAGCTGCGGCTCGACGTGCCGCCCACCGACCTTTCGGAATGGCGCCATGTCGTCGCCGCGAAGGCGAGCCCGGACGGGCAGGTGGACGTGGCCATGGTCGGCAAGTACGTCCAGATGCGCGACTCGTACATTTCGCTCAACGAGGCGCTGACGCACGCGGGCTTGAAGACGCGCACCCGCGTCAACGTGCACTACATCGAGTCGACGGATATCGAGCAGCACGGGACGCGCGCGCTCGAGGGCATGGATGCGGTCCTCGTGCCCGGCGGTTTCGGCGAGCGCGGCGTAGAAGGGAAGATCGCGGCCGTGCGCTTCGCTCGGGAGAACCACGTCCCGTATCTCGGGCTCTGCCTCGGGATGCAGATCGCCATCATCGAGTACGGCCGTCACGTCCTCGGGCTCGCGGGAGCGAACAGCACCGAGTTCAATCGCGCCACGCCCCATCCGGTGATCGCGCTCATCACGGAGTGGCAGGATCAGGCGCGCGGCTCTCAGCAGCGCGATGAGGCATCGGGAAAGGGCGGCACCATGCGGCTCGGCGCGCAGGAAATCCTGCTCGCCGCGGGCTCGAAGGCGCGCGAGCTCTACGGCCGCGATACGATCCTCGAGCGCCACCGCCATCGCTACGAGTTCAACAATCACTACCTCGACCGCTACCGGCAGTCGGGGCTCCGATTCTCGGGCTTCTCGCGCGACGGTCTGGTCGAGATCATCGAGCTGCCGAACCACCCCTGGTTCCTCGCAACGCAGTTCCATCCGGAGTTCACTTCGACGCCGCGCGACGGCCACCCTCTCTTTGCGGCGTTCATCCGTGCGGCGCGCGCTCAGCGCGCGGCCCAGCTGCCCGCCGCGGCGGGCGCATGAGCCTGGCGGCGGCCGCATGAGCCTCGCAGGGACGCTCGCGCGAGCGCCACAGGGACACCCGCATGAGCGCCGCAGAGATGCCCGCGTGAGCATCGCAGGGACCCTCGCATGAGGCTCGCCGGCTTCGACGTGGGCCTCGACCGGCCCTTGTTCCTCATTGCAGGGCCGTGCGTCATCGAGAGTGAGGCGTTGACACTCGAGGTCGCCGCGACGTTGAAGGCGGTGACGAGCCGGCTCGGCGTGCCCTTCGTTTTCAAAGCGTCCTTCGACAAGGCGAACCGCTCCTCGCGGGCGAGCTTCCGCGGGCCCGGCCTCGAAGCCGGCTTGAGAGTGCTCGAGAAGGTGAAGCGCGAGATCGGCGTTCCGGTCCTCACGGACGTGCACGAGGACACGCCGCTCGAGGAAGTCGCCGCCGTGGTGGACGTGCTGCAGACGCCGGCGTTCCTCTGCCGCCAGACGAATTTCATCCTGAACGTCGCGCGGCAGGGCAAGCCCGTGAACTTGAAGAAGGGCCAGTTCCTCTCGCCCTGGGAGATGCGCAACGTCGTGGACAAGGCGCGCTCGACGGGGAACGAGGCGATCCTGGTCTGCGAGCGCGGCTTCTCGTTCGGCTATCACAATCTCGTTTCAGACATGCGCTCGCTCGCGATCCTGCGCGAGACCGGCTGTCCGGTCGTCTTCGACGCCACGCATTCCGTACAGCTGCCGGGAGGGCAGGGCACGGCCTCGGGCGGCCAGCGCGAGTTCGTGCCGGTGCTCGCGCGCGCGGCCGTCGCCGCGGGCATCGCGGGGCTGTTCATGGAGACGCATCCGGCGCCGGCCCAGGCGCTCTCCGACGGTCCCAACGCCTGGCCGCTCGAACGGATGGAACCGCTGCTCGCGACACTCGCGGAGCTCGATGCGGCGGTCAAGGCGAGGCCGCTGGAAGAGTCGTTGTTGCCGAGCGTTCCCTTCAAGACTCTTCGATCACCGACTGACCCGTGAGAGCCCCATGAGCAAGATCACCGACATCCGCGGCCGCGAGATCCTGGACTCGCGCGGCAACCCCACGGTCGAGGCCGATGTGCTGCTCGACTCCGGCGCAATGGGCCGGGCGGCCGTGCCTTCGGGCGCTTCGACGGGCACTCGCGAGGCGGTCGAGCTGCGCGACGGCGACAAGAAGCGCTATCTCGGCAAGGGTGTGCTGAAGGCCGTCGAGCACGTGAACACATCGATCAAGCAGGCGCTCATCGGCCGCGATCCGCGCGATCAGGCCGGCCTCGACCGCGCGATGATCGAGCTTGACGGCACGGAGACCAAGGGCCGGCTCGGCGCGAATGCCATCCTCGCGGTCTCCCTCGCGGCCGCGCACGCCGCGGCGCGCGATGCGGGACTGTCGCTCTATCGCTATCTCGGCGCGACGATGACGGCCGGACGCGCGCCCGTCCTGCCGGTGCCGATGATGAACATCGTGAACGGTGGCGCGCACGCGGACAACAGCCTCGACATCCAGGAGTTCATGATCCTGCCGGCCGGCGCGCCGAGCTTCCGCGAGGCGCTGCGCTACGGCGCCGAGGTCTTCCACACGCTGAAGAAGCTGCTCGCCGGCCGCCGATTGGCGACCGCGGTCGGGGACGAGGGCGGCTTCGCGCCGGACCTCGGCTCGAACGAAGAAGCGCTCGGGCTCATCCTGCAGGCGATAGAGCAGGCTGGCTACCGGCCGGGCGAGGACATCGCGCTCGGGCTCGACGTGGCGAGCTCGGAGCTCTACCAGGACGGGCACTACGATCTCGCCTCGGAGAAGCGCCGCTTCACGGCGAGCGAGTTCACACGCTATCTCGCCGGGCTCGCCGACCGCTATCCGATCGTGAGCATCGAGGACGGCATGGCCGAAGCGGACTGGGAAGGATGGGCGGAGCTCACCCGCGCGCTCGGCTCGCGCGTGCAGCTGGTCGGGGATGACATCTTCGTCACGAACACGCGCATGTTGAAGGCAGGCATCGAGAAGCACGTGGCGAACGCGATCCTCATCAAGCCGAACCAGATCGGCACGCTCACGGAAACGCTCGCCGCCATCGACATGGCGGAGAAGGCCCACTATGCCTCGGTCGTCTCGCACCGCTCGGGCGAGACGGAGGACTACACGATCGCCGATATCGCCGTCGCGACCGCCGCAACGCAGATCAAAACGGGCTCGCTGTCGCGCTCCGATCGCATCGCGAAGTACAACCAGCTCCTGCGCATCGAGGCGGAGCTCGGCGCGGGCGCGCGGTATGCGGGATGGGGCGCTTTCGCCGGCCGGCGCGGCTCGCCGCGCCGCGTGTGAACAGATGAGCTTATCGGTCCTGTGCCGGTCTGCTACGCTCGCCGCCCCATGAAATGGCTCGCCGCCGCGCTTCTCGCTGCGCTGCTGCTCCTGCAGTACCGGCTGTGGCTGTCGCACGACGGCGTAAGGGAGGTCGCGCGCCTGAAGTCTGCGGTGGCTGCGCAGCAGGCTGAGAACGACCGGCTCGCGGAGCGCAACCGCGAGCTCGCGGCGGAAGTCCACGACTTGAAGAGCGGGATGTCCGCCCTCGAGGAGCGGGCGCGCAGCGAGCTCGGCATGATCGGCGAGAACGAGACGTACTACCAGGTCGTGCCGCGTGGCTCGCCGGCTCATCCATCGGAGACGCATACCGCGAAGCGCTAGGCGCCGCTCCGAGGCGCCGAGCGAGCGGGCTCATCGCCATGCGCTATTGGCTCGTCATGCCGGCCGCGGGAAGCGGCCGGCGATTCGGTGAGCGGGGGGGGGCTCCCAAGCAGTACGCGCCGCTGCTCGGCCGCACCGTCATCGAGTGGGCGCTGGCACCCTTCGCCGGTGATCCCCGCTGCGCGGCGCTCGTCGTCGCGCTCGCGCCGGGGGACGCGCGCTGGTCCGAGCTGGCGGCGCACGCCGGCCGGGACAAAGAGGTGATCGCTGCGCAAGGAGGCTCCGAGCGGGCGCACTCCGTGCGCAATGGCCTCGCGGCGCTCGCGGGCCGGGCGAGCCTCGACGACTGGGTGCTGGTTCATGATGCCGCGCGGCCGTGCCTCGCGCGCGCCGATCTCGACCGGCTCCTCGCGGCATGCGGCGGTCATCCGGTGGGCGGCGTGCTCGCGGCGCCAGTCGCGGATACTTTGAAAGCGTGCGGCGAGCACGGCGACATCGCACGCACCGTAGACCGAGCAGGACTCTGGCGCGCGCTCACCCCGCAGATGTTCCGCTACGGAGCGCTCTGCGCGGCACTCGATGCGGCGTTCGCCGCCGGCCGGTCGCCGACCGACGAGGCCCAGGCGCTCGAGTGGGCAGGCGCGCGGCCCGTGGTGGTTCGCGGCTCGGCCGCGAATCTGAAGATCACGACGGCGGAGGACCTCACGCTCGCGGCGGCGCTGCTCGGCGGCCTAGGCGGGGAGAGTGCGATGCAGATAGGCAGCTCGATGCGGATCGGCTCGGGATTCGACGTGCATGCGTTCGGTCCGGGCGAGCTCGTCATGCTGGGCGGCGTGCCGGTGCCGCACACGCACGGCGTGATCGCGCACTCGGACGGGGATGTGATCCTGCACGCGCTTTGCGATGCGCTGCTCGGGGCGGGCGGCCTCGGCGACATCGGCCAACACTTCCGCGATGATGATCCGCGGTGGCGCGGGGTGGCGAGCAGCGGCTTCGTACGCGGGGTGCTCGAGATGCTGAAGACGCGCGGGCTGGCGGTCGTGAACGCGGACATCACCGTGCTCGCCGAAGCGCCGCGGCTCGCGAAGCATCGCGACGAGATCCGCGCGACCGTCGCGCGGCTCCTCGAAGTCGCGCCGGACCGCGTGAACATCAAGGCGACGACCACCGAACGGCTGGGCTTCCTCGGCCGCCGCGAGGGCATTGCCGCGCAGGCGGTCGTGCTGCTCTCGGCGGATCAGGGCAGCGCGAGCAGCGCGTAAACCGCACCGGTCCCGCCGTCGACGCCGCGGGCGGAGACGAACGCCAGCACGTGCGAGCTGCGGCGCAGCAGGGTGAGGACCATCGCCTTCAGCACCGGTCCGCGCGGCCCTGATCGCAGGCCCTTCCCGTGAACGATGCGCACGCAGGTGAGGCCGCGCTGCAGCGCTTCGGCGAGGAAGTCGCGCAGGACTTCCTTGCCCTCGCGGACCGACAGCCCGTGCAGGTCGAGCTCGGCCTGCACGCGGTAGTGGCCGCGGCGGAGCTTGCGCAGCACGGAGTCCTGTACGCCGGGGCGCGCATAGGAAGCCACTTCGCCGCCGGCGGGATCTGGATCGTCAGGGGTGTTGCTCAGGCTCTCGTCCAGGATCGCCGTACGGGCCGCGCGCGTGAAGCGCGCGCGCGGTGGAGGCTTCGCGCCGCAGGCGGTGTGGAGGTTGTGCTCGAGCGGACGCACGCCGCGCGTCGCCTCGCGAAACAGCACCGTTTCGGCGTCGCGTTCCGCGTCGGGCGAGGCGTGCCGCTCGGCGGTTGAGCCGTCCTGCACAGCAGGTGAGAAGTCCGGCGCGGTGGTTGAGCCGGCCGGCGTGGTGGATGAGACGTCCTGTGCGGCGGTTGGGACGTCCTGCACGAAGCGCGTGCGAGCCTCCCGCGAAGGGCTTCCACCCGTTATATTGACGCGCCGCTTCGCGCCGGCCATGACATTACGATAACCCACCGTGAAGATCCTGCTGAGCAACGACGACGGCTACCGAGCCGAGGGCATCGTGCGCCTCAAGGAAGCGCTCGCGCCGCTCGGCGCAGTGACGATCGTCGCGCCCGACCGCAACCGCAGCGGCGCCAGCAACTCGCTCACGCTCGATGTGCCGCTGCGTGTGTTCGAGGCCGACCCCGACGTGTACTACGTCGTGGGCACACCGACCGACTGCGTGCACCTCGCCATTTCGGGTCTGTTCGATTTCGAGCACGACATGGTGGTCTCCGGGGTCAACGACGGACCGAACCTCGGGGATGACGTGCTCTATTCCGGGACCGTGGCCGCCGCGGTCGAGGGGCGGTTCCTCGGGTTACCGACGCTTGCGCTGTCGCTGTGCACGGAGCCCGAGAGCGGCCGGCATTTCGAGACCGGCGCCCGTGTGGCGCGGCTGCTCGTCGAACAGCTGCTCGCGAAGCCGCTCAGCGAGCGCGCGCTCATTCTCAATGTGAATGTGCCCGACGTGCCTTTCGAGCATCTGAAGGGGTTCCGCGCCACGCGGCTCGGATTCCGGCACCGGTCGGAGCAGGTGATGGAGGCGCACGATCCACGCGGGCGGCCGGTGTACTGGATCGGCCCTGCGGGCCCGGAGCAGGATGCCGGTCCCGGCACCGACTTTCATGCGATCGCCGAGGGGTATGTCTCGGTGACGCCGCTGCAGATCGACCTGACGCGGCACGGCGCGATACCGCGCGTAGCGGGCTGGCTGGAAGGCCTCAATGGCTGACCTCAGGCTGACCGGCATCGGGATGACCTCCGCGCGGACCCGCGACCGGCTCGTCCAGCGCCTGCGCGAGCAGGGCATCTCGAACCTCGCCGTGCTCGAGCGCATCCGCAACGTGCCGCGGCACATCTTCGTCGATGAGGCCCTGAGCAGCCGCGCATACGAGGATACGGCGTTGCCGATCGGCTTCGGCCAGACGATCTCCCAGCCGTACATCGTGGCGCGCATGACGGAGGCGCTGATCGAGGGGCCGCCGCTTCACAATGTGCTCGAGGTCGGCACCGGCTGCGGCTACCAAACGGCCGTGCTTGCGCCGCTCGTCGGCAAGCTCTACACGATCGAGCGCATCGCGCCGCTCATCGCGCGGGCGCGGCAGCGCATCAAGGAGCTCGGGCTGCGCAACGTGCGCTTCCGCCACGGCGATGGCAGCGCAGGATGGAAGGCGCATGCGCCCTACGACGGCATTCTCGTCGCAGCGGCGCCGCTCACGGTGCCCGAGACGCTGTTGCAGCAGCTGAAAGTCGGCGGGCGTTTGATCGTGCCGATCGGCCCCGAGGGCGCGCAAGAGCTCATCCGTTTCACGCGCAAGGAGCAGCGCATCGACCGCCAATCCTTGGGACCGGTGTCGTTCGTCCCGCTGCTCGGCGGGACGGTGTGAGTGAGCCGAGGGCGAGCCGGAGGACCGGCATAGGCTAGATTTAACCAGAATAATGATCGATAAGTCTCTGATTTTCAATTCGCATAGACGCGGAGCTTGCGCGGCACCTCAAGAGCTGATTAAACTGTCTCCGAACGACGACAGACGCCCTCCTCGGGCGGGGATCCGGAGAGGGCACAGGGCGGAGAGACGGCGATAGAGCAAGAAAAAGAGTTTCGATAACAAGAAAATAGAGTCAATTGTTCGAGTCTGTCAGCTTCGAATGATTGCGTGAGGTGGAAGTCTCTCCCTCTGTGCCTTCTCTCGATCCCGCGCTGAAGTCACCGATCCCGCCACCGATTCGATTCACCCGATCCGCCGCCGCGGCGACGCCGCGACCACCGCGCCTCGAACCCGCGCTTCAACGGACGAACAGCAGCGCCACGACCCGGCGCTCTTCCTGAGCCAGAATGTTGTAAGTGCGGCAGGCCGCCCCCAGATCCATCGTCTCCAGGCCGATACCGCGTGAGGCGAACGCGGCGCGCACCGCAGCGCTGGGAAAGCGCTGCGCGTCCCCGGTGCCGAGGAGCACGACTTCGGGGTTCAATTCGAAGATCGGCGCAAGATGCTCGAGTGAGAGCTCCGCCGCGCTCGGCACGTCCCATTCGGTGATGAGCGCATCCGCGGCGAGGATGAAGTGCTGCGTCACGACGCGGTCGCCGACGCGCACGGCGCCGGGCCCATAGCCGCGGATCAGATTGATGTCGCTGCGCGCATCGAGCGTGAATCTCATAAATCCTCACGAAGAAGCCGACATTGACGGCTGCGAAGGCGGCCGCGAGTCGTTCACGCCGCTACCATACGCCCCGTGAACGAGCTCGTCCTCATTGCAACGGACCTATACTGGGCGTCCGGCGGCGCAGCAGCAGACGGTAGTCCGCGCCCGGCTCGAGGCGCGCCTTTGCCGTGGCTGTCGAACATCGCGCGGATCGGCACGGTCGAGCCGTTGCCCCCCAGCGGATGGCGCGCTTGGCTCGCGACTTGGCTCGGACGCGGTGATCTCGCCTCGGCAAGCCCCGCCGCGGTCGCGGCGGTGGGCTGCGCCGCGGCGCCCAGAGTGGCGGCCGACGACCGAGCACTGGCGCCGCTCGCGACAGCTCCAGTCACGACGGCGCGGCCCGCGGCGGCGCCGCTCGGAGCAGCCTCGGTCGCCCGCTCATTCGTCTGGTTCGCCGATCCGGTGCACCTCATCGCCGGCATGACGAGCCTGCACCTCGCGCCGCGAGGCATTCTTGCGCTCGACCCGCTCGGGCAGGAGATGCTGTGCCGCGCGTTCAACGAGGCGTTCGCCACCGCGGGGTATCACCTGTTGCCGGCTCGCGGAGGCCGGTTCCTGGCGAAAGGCCCCGCGCCCCGCGGAGCAGTGCGGACGACAGAGCCCGCGCGTGTGCTCGGGGCGAGCGTCGCCGATGCGCTGCCGCAGGGTGCGGGCGCGAGCGCGCTGCTCGCCCTGGGCGGGGAGTTCGAAATGTGGCTGTACGAGCACCCGCTCAATGCGCAGCGGGCGCGCGAGCGCCGGCCGCCGGTGAGCACGCTGTGGTTGTGGGGCGGCGGCGCGCCGCTCGATGAGCCAGGGGCAGAGGCCCGACCGGCCGAGGCGCGGCACGCGGCCGTTTTCGGCGATGATGCCTACATGGAAGGGATCGCCCGACTCTGCGGCGCGCGCTTCGCAGGCCCGGCACGCGACATCGCGCAGGTCGCAGCCGACGAAGCGCCGCGCCGAGTCGTCGCGCTCGAGCTCTTCCGGCCGGACGCGGCCGCTGCAAGCGAGGCGTTCGAGGAGCCGCTCGGTGCGATCGAAGCGTTCGAGCGCGAGTGGATCGCGCCAGCGCTCGAGCAGTTGAAGCGCCGCAGGCTGTCGCGGCTCACGATCATCGCGAACGACCGGCGGCTCTCGATCGCGTACGGCGATCGGTTCAAAGTATGGCGCCGCTTCCGTCCGGCGCTCGAGGCGCTGCAATGACGCCGCGCATCCGGCGGCGCGAGGGCGCCGGCCCCGATTTCGGCGCCGCCATGCATCCGGTCCTCCAGCGTGTCTACGCGGCGCGCGGCGTTCGAGCGGTCGAGGAGGTGAGCGTGGGGCTCGATCGGCTGCTGCCTGTCGGCACGTTGGAGGGGGTGGATGCCGCCGCCGAGCTGCTGCTGGCTCACCGGCAGAGCGGTCGCGTGCTCGTCATTGGGGATTTCGACGCCGACGGCGCAACGAGCACCGCGCTCACGGTGCGGCTGCTTCGAGCTTGGGGCTTCACAGTCGATTTCCTAGTGCCGAACCGCTTCGAGTTCGGCTACGGCTTGACGCCGGAGATCGTGGCGCTCGCCCGCGAGCGCCGTCCGACGCTGATCGTAACGGTGGACAACGGCATGTCGAGCAACGCCGGCGTCGCGGCGGCGCGCGGGCACGGCATCGACGTGCTTGTCACCGATCATCACCTGCCGGGCCGCGAGCTGCCCGAGGCGAACGTCATCGTCAATCCGAACGCGGGGGGCAGCGCATTCGGCAGCCGGGCGCTCGCCGGTGTCGGCGTGGCCTTCTATGTGTTGGCGGCGCTCAAACGGCGGCTCGATGCCGGCGGCGCCGCGCCGGCAGGCGCGCCGGGCCCCGCGGCGTTTCTCGATCTCGTGGCTCTCGGCACCGTCGCCGACCTCGTGCCTCTCGATGCCAACAACCGCGTGCTCGTCGCCCAGGGAATGAGGCGCATTCGTGCGGAGCGCTGTGTGCCTGGCATCCGGGCGCTGCTCGCGATCGCGGGCCGGCGGCGCAGCGACCTCACCGCCACCGACCTCGCGTTCGGCGTCGCGCCGCGGCTCAATGCAGCCGGCCGCATGCACGACATGACCATCGGCATTCAATGCCTGCTCGCCGACGATCCCGAGCGCGCCGCGGCGCTCGCCGCCGAGCTCGACCGACTGAACCAGGAGCGCCGTACGATCGAAGCGCGCATGCAGGCGGAAGCGCTCGCGGCCGTGCGGCATCTGCGCGGGGCACTCGCCGGCACGAGCGGCATCACGCTCTTCGATGAGAGCTGGCATCAGGGCGTCGTGGGCCTCGTGGCCGGTCGAGTGAAGGAAAAGACCGGGCGGCCGGTGGTGGCGTTCGCCCGCGCGGGGGGCGGGCTGCTGCGCGGCTCCGCGCGCTCGGTCGCGGGGCTGCACATTCGCGATGTGCTCGATGCGATCGCCGCTCGCCACCCCGGTCTCATCGACCGCTTCGGCGGCCACGCGATGGCGGCGGGACTCACGCTCGCGGAGGGCCATCTCGACCGGTTCGCGCGCGTGTTCGACGAGGAAGTCGCGCGCTCGACGGACGGCTCGGTGAGCGGTGAGTGGATCGAGACGGACGGCGAGCTGGCGGTGCATGAGATCGCGCTCTCCACGGCGCTCGCACTGAGGAGCGGTGGCCCGTGGGGCCAAGCGTTCCCGGAGCCCTGCTTCGATGGCCTGTTCACCATCCGCAGCGCCCGGGTCGTGGGCGAGCGGCACCTGAAGATGTGGGTCGAGGTTCCGCGCACCGGCCGCACGTTCGACGCGATCGCGTTCGACCACCTGCAGGAGCCGGGAGGAGAGGGGCCGCCCGCGCTGCCGGAGGGCGAAGCGCGCCTCGTCTACCGCCTCGACGTGAACGAATATCAAGGCGAGCGGCGGTTGCAGCTCCTGGTCGATCACGTCCTGCCACCTTGAGGCGCCAGGCTGGCGTGGGACATGTGCCGACGCGGCGAGCGGCCGGCGCTCAGCCGTGCACTGTCGCCGTGCATCGCCGCCGCTTCGCGGCCGCGCCTGCTAGAATGATCTGCTTTACGCGAGAACGACCCGATGGAGCTCAATCCCCTCAAACGCCGCCTCAAAGACCTCGACGAGCGCACCCGCAGCTTACGGGGGTTTCTTTGAGTACGACCGCAAGAAGGAGCGCTTGGAGGAAGTCGCCCGAGAGCTCGAGGATCCGGCGGTGTGGCAGAAGCCCGAGCGCGCGCAAGAGCTTGGACGCGAGCGGGCGCGCCTGACCGCCGATCTCGACGAGATCGACCGGACGGCCAAGGGGATCACGGACGCCATCGAGCTGCTCGAGCTTGCCGAAAGCGAGGGCGAGGAGGCGGCGGCCCGCGATATCGACCGCGACGCCGACCGGCTCGCGGCGGAGGTGCGCCGGCTCGAGCTGAAGCGCATGTTCCGCGGGGAGATGGACTCGCACAACGCCTTCCTCGACATTCAGGCCGGCGCCGGCGGAACCGAGGCGCAGGACTGGGCGCAGATGCTGCTGCGCATGTACCTGCGCTGGTGCGCGGCGCGCGGCTTCGCCTGCGAGGTCATCGACTCGAATCCCGGCGAAGTGGCGGGCATCAAGAGCGCGACCGTGGAGGTGCGCGGGGAGTACGCCTACGGATGGCTGCGCACGGAGACTGGCGTCCACCGGCTGGTGCGCAAGTCGCCGTTCGACTCGGGCAACCGCCGGCACACGTCGTTCGCTTCGGTCTTCGTCTCGCCGGAGGTGGACGACGACATCCAGATCGACGTGAATCCCGCGGATTTGAAGGTCGATGTCTACCGCTCGTCCGGCGCCGGCGGCCAGCACGTCAACAAGACCGAGTCCGCCGTGCGCATCACCCACATGCCGACGGGCATCGTCGTCGCGTGCCAGAACGAGCGCAGCCAGCACAAGAACCGCTCGACGGCGATGAAGATGCTGAAGGCAAAGCTCTATGAGCTCGAAGTGAACAAACGCAATGCGGCGGCGAGAGTCCTCGAGGAATCGAAGTCCGACGTGAGCTGGGGCAACCAAATCCGCTCGTACGTGCTCGATCAATCGCGCATCAAGGACCTGCGCACGGGCGTCGAGGTGGGCAACACTCAGGCGGTGCTCGACGGCGATCTCGATCCGTTCCTGGAAGCTTCTCTGAAAGCGGGGGTGTAATGGCGGGCGAAGAAGACGCGGCCAGGCGGGACGGCGCGGCGGGACCCAGCGGCGGGACGACCGCGGAACAACGCGGTGCGTCGGAACAACGCGGTGCGGCTGAAGGACAACGCGGCGGAACGGCAGCGCGACCCGGGCCCGAGCTCGACGAGAACAAGCTCATCGCCCAACGGCGAGCGAAGCTCGCGCGGCTGCGCGAGCGGGGGCAGGCGTTTCCCAACGATTACCGCCGGACAGCGCTCGCGGGTGAGCTGCAGGCCGCGTTCGCGGAGCGCTCACGCGAATGGCTCGATGCGAATCCGGCGATCGTGAGCGTCGGCGGTCGCATGATGAGCAAGCGGCCCCACGGCAAGGTGACCTTCGCCCACATCGCCGACCGCACCGGCCAGATCCAGCTCTTCCTGCAAGAGGACACCGTGGGCGCCGCCGCCTACGAGGAGCTTCTATCGTGGGATGTCGGGGACATCGTCGGCGCAAGCGGCACGGTCTTTCGCACGCGGACGAACGAGCTCTCGGTGCGCGTGACGAGCGCAAGGCTCCTCGTCAAGTCGCTGCGGCCGCTGCCCGAGAAGTGGCATGGGCTCGCCGACACCGAGACGCGCTACAGACAGCGCTACGTCGATCTGATCGTGAACGAGGCGAGCCGGAACGTCTTCAAGACCCGCGCGCGCATCATCCGCTTCCTGCGCGACTTTCTCGACGCGCACGACTTCCTCGAGGTCGAGACGCCGATGATGCAGCCGATCGCCGGCGGCGCTGCTGCGCGCCCGTTCGTCACGCACCACAATGCGCTCGACATGGACATGTACCTGCGCATCGCGCCCGAGCTGTACTTGAAGCGGCTCGTGGTGGGCGGCTTCGAGCGCGTCTACGAGATCAACCGCAATTTCCGCAACGAGGGGCTTTCGACCCGCCACAACCCCGAGTTCACGATGCTCGAGCTGTATCTCGCGTATGCGGATTACCGGGACCTCATGGACTGGGTCGAGCGGACGTTCCGCGCCCTGGCGGAAGCGATCCACGGCGGCACGCGGATCGATTATCAGGGCCGCACGTATGACCTCGGCGCGCCTTTCCGGCGCGTGACCGTCGAGGAGGCGATCCTCGCGGCGAATCCCGGCGTTGATCGGCGCGCCCTGCGCGATCTCGACTATCTACGCCGCATCTGCGCGGAACGGGGCATTCCCTTTCATCGCGACGACGGTCCCGGGAAGCTCCAAATGGAGCTGTTCGAGAAGACCGCCGAGGACATGCTCCTCGATCCGACGTTCGTTCATGCCTATCCCGCGGAAGTCTCCCCGCTCGCGCGGGCGAACGATGCCGACCCGTTCGTGACGGACCGGTTCGAGCTCTACGTCGCGGGACGCGAGATCGCGAACGGTTTCTCGGAGCTCAACGATCCCGAGGAGCAGGCCGCGCGCTTCCGCGCACAGGCGGCGCTCAAGGAGCGGGGCGACGAGGAGGCGATGCTCTACGATGCGGACTACATCCGCGCGCTCGAGTACGGCCTGCCGCCGACCGCTGGCCTCGGCGTCGGCATCGATCGGCTCGTCATGCTGTTCACGGATGCGCCCTCGATCCGCGACGTGATCGCATTCCCGCACCTGCGGCCCGGCGAGCCGCGCTAGCGGCGAGGCAGCCAGCGCGATCGCCGCGGCGACCCTCAGTCCGGCAGCGCGTAAGGCAGCGGCAGCGGCTCCGCGTCGAGCACGGGCTCTGCGGCCGCGGCGGTCGACTCGGCCTCGCGAGCCTCGGCCGCCGCGGCGTCACCGTGCACCTCGATCGGCGCGACGGCGAGGAGCTCGCAGCGCCCGTCCGGCAGCGCCGCGGCCTCGATCACTCGAACCGCGCGCCCATCGCAGAGCCGCGCGGCATCGCCGGGGACGAGCTCGGCGGCATGCGTGGTGCGCCAGCGCTGCATGCGCCGCTTGACGCGGCCGCGATAGTGAGCGCGCGCGATCACTTCCTGGCCGGTGTAGCAGCCCTTCGAGAAGGAGATCGCGTCGATGAGATCGAGATTGAGCATCTGAGCGACGAACTGCTCCGAGGTGCGGGCGTACACCTGCGGCAGGCCTGCCGCGATGTCGAGCAGGCGCCAGGCGCGGCGCGCATCAGACTCAGGGGCCGTGCCGCGGCCGGCTGTGGGCTTGGCGTCCGCCGTGGGCCGCGCATCGGCGGCAGGCATCAGGCTGATCCAGCGAGCGAGCGTGGCCTCGCTCGGCTGCACGGCGGGGACGCTCGCCGCCGAGCCGGCTTCCGTGGGGCCCCGTCCGCCCGCCACTCTCATGACAATACCGCCGGGAGCGGCTTCCTGCACGATGCCGCGCACGCGCCACGCGGCCGATTCGTCGGTGACCTGCACCTTCGCGCGCAGCACGTAGCGCCCGAGCCGCGCCGCGACGGATTCGGCGAGCTCGCGCGGGAGCACGGCGAGAATGTCGCCGGCATTGACGCGCAGCAGGCGCAAGAGCGCGATCGTGCGTCCCTGGGGATTGTGAAAGCCCGCGGTGAGGGCGCCCTCGCGCTCGAGGCGCGCGAGATCGTTCGAAAGCTGTCCCTGCAGGAAGCGCTCGGCGTCCGCGCCGCGGATGCGCAGCACGCCGAGATCGTCGAGCTCGACCGGATCGAGGGGCATGGCGCCGGAATGCTGAATTCTGACAGAATACTGGTCCATTCCGGGAGTGTACATGGGCCGATCAGCCTCGAACGGCGCGCCGGCGCGTGGACGACCGCTGTCGCCGCACCTCACTATCTATCGGATGAGCCGCTACTGCCTGCTCACCTCCATCTCCAACAGGGTCCTGGGAGCCGTCACGAGCCTCGGCCTGCCGCTCTTTGCTTACTGGCTCGTCACGGTCGCGAGCGGCGAGCGCGCGTATGCGAGCGCGCGGCCGGCATTCGCCCACCCGGCGCTTCAGGCTTTCTATGCGCTGCTGCTCCTGGCGTTCGCCTATCACCTCGTCGCGGGCGTTCGGCACCTCATCTGGGACACCGGCCACGGCCTCGAGCGCAGCCAGTCGCGCGCGAGCGCATGGGCGGTGATCGCGTGCTCGCTCGCGCTCGCCGGCGTGCTCATCTGGTGGGCGATCTTTACGCGATGAGCCGCACGCGATGAGCCGCGATCCCGAGGTCGAAGTCACGCGTCGCTCCCCGCTCGGGCGCGTGCGCGGCTTCGGCTCGGCGAAGGAAGGCGTGGGCCACTGGTGGTCGCAGCGTCTCACCTCGGTCGCGCTCATCGTGCTCGGCTGTTGGTTCGTCGTCTCGATGCTGTCGCTGCCGTCCTTCGATTACGCGACGGTAGTTGCCTGGATGCGCCGGGGCTGGACTGCGCTGCCGCTCATTCTGTTCGCGGCCGTCGCCGCGTGGCATTCCGAGCTAGGCATTCGCGTGATCATCGAGGACTATGTCCATGAGGTCGGGGCGAAGACGCTCGCGCTCGCGCTCTCCACTTTCCTGCATGCGGTGATCGGCGTCGCGAGCGTGCTCGCGGTGCTGCGGGTCGCCTTCGGCGCCGCGCCATGAGCGCCTATCCCCTCATCGATCACACCTACGACGTGGTCGTCGTCGGCGCGGGCGGCGCGGGCTTGAGGGCGACGCTCGGCCTCGTCGAGGCGGGACTCTCGACGGCCTGCATCACCAAGCTCTTTCCGACGCGCAGCCACACGGTGGCGGCGCAAGGCGGCATCAGCGCCGCGCTCGGGAACATGGGCGAGGACGACTGGCGCTGGCACATGTACGACACGGTCAAAGGGTCCGACTGGCTCGGCGACCAGGACGCAATCGAGCTCATGTGCAAGGAGGCGCCGGCGGCGGTCATCGAGCTCGAGCACTACGGCGTGCCGTTCTCGCGCACCGACGAGGGGCGGATCTATCAAAGGCCGTTCGGCGGCATGACCACGCACTTCGGCAAGGGCGTCGCGCACCGCACGTGCGCCGCGGCGGACCGCACGGGTCACGCGCTGCTCCACACGCTCTATCAGCAGTCGATCCGCCGCGACGCGACGTTCTTCATCGAATACTTCGCGATCGATCTCATGATGGAGAACGGAGAGTGCCGCGGCGTCGTGGCGCTCGATCTCGCCTCGGGAACGCTGCACCGTTTCCGCGCTCACGCGACCATCCTCGCGACGGGAGGGTACGGGCGCGCCTATTTCTCGTGCACCTCCGCGCATTCCTGCACGGGCGACGGAAATGCGATGGTGCTGAGAGCAGGCCTTCCGCTGCAGGACATGGAATTCGTGCAGTTCCATCCCACCGGCATCTATACCGCCGGCTGCCTCATCACCGAAGGCGCGCGCGGCGAGGGCGGCTATCTCACGAACGCCTCCGGCGAGCGCTTCATGGAGCGCTACGCCCCGAACGCAAAAGACCTCGCCTCGCGCGATGTCGTGAGCCGCGCGATGACGATCGAGATCCGCGAGGGGCGCGGCGTAGGTCCCGAGCGCGACCACATCCATCTGCATCTCGAGCACCTCGGCCGCGACGTGATTCACGAGCGCCTGCCGGGCATCGCCGAGACGGCGCGCATCTTCGCCGGCGTCGATGTGACGCGCGAGCCGATTCCGGTGCTGCCGACGGTTCACTACAACATGGGCGGGATCCCCACGAGCTTCCACGGCGAGGTGATCGCGCCGCGCGGCGGCAATCCTGAGGCGGTGGTGCCCGGCTTGTTCGCGGTCGGCGAGGCGGCATGCGTGTCCGTGCACGGCGCGAACCGGCTCGGCTCGAACTCGTTGCTCGATCTCATCATCTTCGGGCGGGCCGCGGCGCGGCGGTGCGCCGAGATCGTCAAGCCCGGGGCGGGCCACCGGCCGCTGCCGGCGGATGCCGCGGAACCCGCGCTCGCGCGGCTCGACCGCTTTCGTCGGGCCCAGGGATCACGGCCGACGGCGGCGATCCGGCTCGAGATGCAGCGGATCATGCAGAGCGACGCCGCGGTGTTTCGCACCGGGGAGACGCTGCGGAAGGGGATGGCGCGGCTCGCGCAGACGTTCGCCTCGATGGCCGACGTTCGCGTGAGCGACCGCTCGCTCATCTGGAACACCGACCTCGTCGAGACGCTCGAGCTCGACAACCTCCTGATGCAGGCGACGGCGACCATCGCCTCCGCGGAGAACCGCACCGAGAGCCGCGGCGCGCACGCGCGGGAGGATTTCCCGGCGCGGGACGACGAGCATTGGCTCAAGCACACGCTCGTCTGGGTGGATGCCGGCGGGCGGACGCGCTTCGATTATCGTCCGGTGCATTTGAATACGTTGAGCGGCGAGGTCGAGACCATCGCGCCGAAGGCGCGGACGTACTGAGGCGCGGACGTACTGAGGCGCGGACGTACTCACGGCGCGGGCAGCCCGGAGCCTTGCGCCTCGATCCGAGGAGTTGCAACGAGATGGCCCAGTTCCTACTGCCGAAGGGCTCGCGGATCAATCCGCGCGGCCGGGTGCACAAGCTCTCCGGTGCAGCCGCGCGCACGCGCACCTTCCGCATCTACCGCTTCGATCCGGAGTCGGCGGAGGGGCCGCGCATCGACACATTCGAGCTCGACCAGAAGTCCTGCGGGCAGATGGTTCTCGATGCGTTGATCGAGATCAAGGGCGCGGTCGATTCCACGCTCACGTTCCGCCGCTCCTGCCGCGAGGGCATCTGCGGCTCCTGCGCGATGAACATCAACGGCATCAACCGGCTCGCCTGCACCACCGCGCTCGCGGATCTGAAAGGGGAGATCCACATCTATCCGCTGCCACACATGCCGGTTGTGAAGGACCTGGTGCCCGACCTCACGCAGTTCTATGCGCAGTACGCGGCGGTGGAGCCGTGGCTGAAGTCGGCCACGCCCGCGCCGCCAGACCGCGAGCGCCTGCAGTCGAAGGCCGAGCAGGAACGCATCGACCGGGCCGCCGCATGCATTCTGTGCGCGTGCTGCTCGACGGGATGTCCGAGCTACTGGTGGAACAGCGATCGGTATCTCGGGCCTGCCGCACTGCTCGCCGCGTATCGCTGGATCGTGGACACGCGCGATGAGGCGACGGGCGAACGCCTCGATCAGCTCGAGGATCCGTTCCGGCTCTACCGGTGCCACACCATCATGAACTGCACCGACGTGTGTCCCAAGGACCTGAACCCGGCTCGGGCCATCGCGGAAATCAAGAAAATGCTGGTGACGCGGCGCTATTGAGATCTCGATGGCGTCGAGGTCCCCCGCTCACCCGCCCGGCGAGCCCGGCGTTCGGTCCGACGCGGCCCCGTCCACAGCGCTTCTCCGCTGGCGCTGCCGCCGCGGGATGAAGGAGCTCGACCTGCTGCTCGAGCGCTTCGTTCGGGAGCGCTTCGAGGACGCGCCGCCCGAGCTGAAGCGAGCGTTCGAGCGGCTACTGGAATTGCCCGACCCCCTCCTTGCCGAGTTGCTGCTGGGCGGCGCCGAGGGTACGCCGGCGCCCGACCGCAGCGGCCGCGAGCCTGCCTGCGGTATCGGCGACGAGGCCGCCTGGGGTATCGCGCCCGCCGGCGATATCGCGGGCGACACGGCGCTCGCGCGAGCCGCCGCTCTGGTGGCGGCTCTGGGGCGCCGGTAGACTCGGAGCCATCCGTGACAGGCATCACATACGAACGATCGGGCGGCGCGCCTGAACTTCCTGCGGCGCCCGCAGTCTATTCAGCTCGCGGCACGGCGACTTCCCTGCGCGGTGAGGGGCCTTGAGGGCGCCGATGCCTGCCGACTCTAGCGATTTGAGCCTGGTCCGCCGCGTGCAGCGCGGGGACAAGGGGGCGTTCGACGCGCTGGTACTGAAGTATCAGCACAAAGTGGTCAAGCTGGTCATGCGTTATGTACGCAACCCCGCGGAAGCCGAGGATGTCGCCCAGGAGGCATTCATCAAGGCCTACCGCGCGCTGCCCCAGTTCCGCGGCGAGAGCGCCTTCTACACCTGGCTCTACCGGATCGCCATCAACACCGCCAAGAACGCCGTCGTGTCGCGAGACCGCAGCCCGGTCGAGTTCGAACTCGACGCGCAGAACCCGGATGAATTCTACGACATGCAGGGCCGTCTGAAAGATTCGGAGACGCCGGAAGGGCTCGTCCTCACCGATGAAATCCGCAGCACCGTCAACTCCGCCATCGACGCGCTTCCCGAGGACCTGCGCACGGCGATCGTCCTGCGCGAGCTCGAGGGGCTGTCGTACGAGGAGATCGCCGCGGCGATGGGGTGTCCCGTCGGCACGGTGCGCTCGCGCATCTTCAGGGCGCGCGAGGCGATCGATCGCCGCTTGCGCGAAGTCTTCGAGGGCGGCCTCGGGCGAGCCGAGGAGCTGGGATAAGCGCGGAGGAGCTAGAGATGAACAACGAGGAGCTCGATAGTCAGCTGTCCGCGATGTTCGATGATGAGCTCCCGGCGGCGGAATGCGAGCTGCTGGCGAGGCGGCTCGCGCGCGACGACGGACTGAAGGCGCGCTGGGGCCGCTATGCCGTCATCGGTGCGTGCATTCGGATGGAGCGCGGCGCGCAGGCGGTGATGCTCTCGAGCGCTGCGCGCGTGGCCGACGGGCACGCGGGCGCGTCGAGCGGCGAGCGCAGGCCGCACGGGGATCTCGCAAGCCGCGTGAGCCGGCTGGTCGCCGACGAGCCCCTGCTCGCCGGCGCGGGCTTCAAGGGAGTCGGGGAACGACTCGCCAATTCCGCAGTGAGCAGGTGGTGGCAGCCGCTCGCGGGCGGCGCCGTGGTGGCCGCGGGCGTGGCCGCGGCGGCGATTCTGTGGCTGCGGGCCCGCTCGCCCGATGCGCCGATCGTCGGTCAAACCCAGATCATTGCCGAAACGGGGAACCTTCCGAGGGCGCTGCCGAATGCGCGCACGGTGGTTTCGGCTGCGCTGCCCTCCGGCGGTGCGGCCGGCATGGCGAGGGACGTGAGCGATAGTGTCGGCTCGCCGGCGGACGCGGACAGCTACGTGGTGCCGGCCGCCGTCAGCCCGGCGCCGTTTGCGCCCCCGTTGGAGCTCGCGAACTTCGTCGTCGCGCACAGCGAGTATTCCATGCCGCTCCTGCGGCGGAGCGCGCTGTCGGCCCTCGTCGCGGACGGGTTGACCGGCGGAGACACCGGAGCCGATGCGGCGGACACGGCGCAGAGCGCCGCGAGCGCGGAGTCGAGCGCCGCCGCCGACAGCGGGCATGCCGCCGGCTCCTCCTCGAGGACGCTCGATGCGTCGTATGCCCATTACGCGCACTAGCGAACGCCTCCTCTGGCTGGCGTTCCTCTTCACGGCGGCGGCCGCGGTCGGCTCTGCCGGCGCGGTGGAAGGCGCGAATGCGGCTGTAGGCGGCTCCGGCCCGGCGGGCGTGGCTCCTGCGGGGACTGGCGCACCGGCCGGCGCAGCACCGGGCGCAGCGGCCGCCGATGAGGCGCAGAAGTGGCTCGATCGGATGAACGAGGCGCTCACGAGCCTCAACTACGACGGCGTCTTCTCGCACGCGCAGGGCGGCGAGATCGAGACGCTGCGGATCATTCACCGCGTGCAGGGCGGCCAGGTCATGGAACGGCTCGTCTCGCTCGATGGGTCCGGCCGCGAGCTCGTCCGCTCCGGCTCGGAGCTCGTGTGCTATCTGCCGGATGAGCGCAGAGTGATCGTCGAGCAGGAGCCGCCCCCGAGCCTGCTGCTCGGCAACCTGCCCAACTTCGATGCGGCCGCGCGGCGGTTCTACGACATCCGCATGGGACGGCGCGGCCGCCTGATCGGCAGGCCGGCGCAGCTGGTTCTGGTCGCGCCGAAGGATGAGTTCCGCTACGGGTATCGGCTGTGGATCGACGATGCAACGGGCATGCCGCTCAAGACCCAGCTGTGCGACGGGCGCGGCCGCGTCGTCGAGCAAGTGGTCTTCGCGAGCCTCGCGACGCCGCGGCAGATACCCGATTCCGCGTTCAAACCCGACATCTCTACCGCGGGTTTCGAGTGGCTGCGCGAGCTGCCGAGCTCGGCGGCCGCGAACGCCGCCATTGCCGCGTGGAACGCCTTGAAGCTCCCGCCGGGCTTTCACCTCTCCGTGCGGACGGAGCAGGTCATTCCAGGCGCGGCGGGGCCGGTCGAGCACATCGTGTACACGGACGGTGTCGCTTCCGTGTCCGTGTTCGTGGAATCGCACATGCACCCCGACCATGCGCTCAAGGGTGTCGCGCGGCTCGGGTCTTCTTCGGCCTACGCGACCATCGTCGACGGCCATCCCGTCACTGCCGTGGGCGAGGTGCCGCCGGTGACGGTGCGCTACATCGCAAGCTCGGTGAAGGCGCAGCCGACGGAGCATTGATGCCGGTGCCCGCCTCGCGTGGATGCAGCCTGATGCCGAGGCGCGACTGATGCCGGACACCGTGCACCAGCGCCTCACCGTCATACACCGGCGCGACTGCGAGCTCTGCGACGACATGCTTGCGGATCTCGAGCGGCTTCGAGCCACGCTCGACCTGCCGCCGATCGAGGTCGTCGATGTGGACAGCAACTCGGAGCTGCACCGCCGCTACGGGCTCTCGGTTCCGGTGCTGCTGCTCGATGGCACGGTCGTCTGCCGGCACCGGCTCGACGCCGCGGAGCTCGCGCGGCTGCTGCGCGGCGCGTGATACGGCGCTCGAGGGCGTGACGGGGCGCTCACCGCGACGGCTGCTCCCTGCCCCCATCGCCGTCCGACCACCGGAACAGCACCGCGCCTCGACTCCGTATAAAATCGACCGGTTGAACGGCCGCGTTGAGGAGCGGCGGAACCCGGCTCTCGATGCGGCTCATACGTAACTTCTCGATCATTGCACACGTCGATCACGGCAAGTCGACTCTGGCGGACCGGCTCATCCAGCTCTGCGGCGGCCTCGAGGCCCGCGAGATGCAGGAGCAGGTGCTCGACTCGATGGAGCTCGAACGCGAGCGCGGGATCACGATCAAGGCGCAGAGCGTGACGCTCTACTACACCGCGCGCGACGGCGAGCGCTACCAGCTCAATCTCATCGATACCCCGGGCCACGTCGACTTCTCGTACGAGGTCTCGCGCTCGCTCGCCGCGTGCGACGGCGCGCTGCTCGTGGTAGACGCCTCGCAAGGCGTCGAGGCGCAGAGCGTCGCGAACTGCTACACCGCTATCGAGCAGGGGCTCGAAGTGCTGCCGGTCATCAACAAGATCGATTTGCCGTCCGCCGACCCCGAGCGCGTCGCGAAGGAGATCGAGGACATCATCGGCATCGAGGCGCGGGACGCGGTGCGCGTGAGCGCGAAGACGGGCGAGGGCGTGCCGCAGCTGCTCGAGACGCTGGTCCGCAGGATCCCGCCGCCGAAGGGCGATCCCGGGGCGCCCCTGCAGGCGCTCATCATCGACTCCTGGTTCGACAACTACGTCGGAGTCGTCTCGCTCGTGCGCGTCGTCAACGGCACGCTCGCGACGGGCGAGAAGATCCGGGTCATGTCGAGCGGCCGCAGCTACTACGTCGACCGGCTCGGCCGCTTCACGCCGAAATCGGTCGCCGAGCGCGAGCTTGCGGCGGGAGATGTGGGCTTCCTCGCCGCGGGCATCAAGGAGATCGACGGCGCGCCCGTCGGCGACACGATCACGCTCGAAAGCCGTCCCGCGGCCGCGCCGCTGCCGGGATTCCGTGAAATCAAGCCGCGCGTCTTCGCGGGACTGTTCCCGGTCAACTCGGAGGACTACGAAGCGTTCCGCGACGCGCTCGCGAAGCTGCGGCTCAACGACTCCGCGCTGCACTACGAGCCCGAGGTGTCGGGCGCGCTCGGGTTCGGATTCCGCTGCGGGTTTCTCGGGCTCCTGCACATGGACATCGTGCAGGAGCGCCTGGAGCGCGAGTACCACCTCGATCTCGTCACGAGCGCCCCGACGGTGGTCTATGAAGTGGCGCGCACGGACGGGCGCGTCGAGTACGTGGACAATCCGGCGAAGCTGCCTCCGGCGAACGAGATCGACGAGATCCGCGAGCCCATCATCACCGCGAACATCCTCGTGCCGCCCGACCACGTGGGCGCGGTGCTCAAGCTCTGCAACGACAAGCGCGGGGCGCAGAAGAGGATGCAGTATCTCGGCACGCAGGTGTCGCTCACCTACCAGCTGCCCCTCGCGGAGGTGGTGCTCGACTTCTTCGACCGGCTGAAGTCGGTGAGCCGCGGCTACGCCTCGTTCGACTACGAGTTCAGCCACTTCGAGCCCGCGCCGCTCGTCAAGCTCGACATTCTCATCAACGGCGAGCGGGTCGATGCGCTCTCGATCATCGTGCACCGGGAGAGCGCCTATCAGCGCGGGCGCGAGCTCGTAGACAAGATGCAGGAGCTCATTCCGCGGCAGATGTTCGAGGTCGCCGTGCAGGCCGCGATCGGTAGCTCCGTCATCGCCCGCGCGACGGTGAAGGCGCTGCGCAAGAACGTGCTCGCGAAGTGCTACGGCGGCGATGTGACTCGCAAAAGGAAGCTTCTCGAGAAGCAGAAAGAGGGCAAGAAGCGCATGAAGCAGCTCGGCCGCGTGGAGATCCCGCAGGAGGCGTTCCTCGCCGTGCTGCAGGTCGGGCGCAAATCGTGATCGCACGCTCACCGGAGCCGCTCGACAGGCGCGGCGCGCGGTCGCAGGCCGCTCGAGGTCTCACGGCGGGTCTCCCGCGATGACGGGTGAGCGACAGAGCGACAAGGGTCTTACATGCTGATGCCACTGATCACCGCACTCTCCTGGCTCGCCGTTCCGGTGGGCGTCGCCTGCGTCGTGGACGACTGGTTCCTGCGCCCGCGCCGGCAGGTTCGGGCCGGCGAAGCCGCGCGGCGCGACCCGCCGGGCATGGCGCTCGCGTACTACGCGCTGCCCGTGCTCGTCGTCGCGGCGGTCGTCCGGCTCCTCGCAGCCGAAACGCTCGACTTCAGCCTGGTCCTGTTCGTGATCGCGGTGGGAACGGGCATCGTGTGGCTCGTCGATGCCGTCGCGCTGCGCCGACGCCGCGTCGCGCTCGCCCGCGAGGCCGGCAAGGACCCGAGCGTCGTGTCGGAGCCCGGCACGGTCGACTACGCGCGCAGCTTCTTCCCGGTCGTGTTGATCGTGCTGCTGCTGCGCTCGTTCCTGTTCGAGCCATTCCGCATTCCCTCGGACTCGATGATGCCGACGCTCCTCGACGGCGACTTCATCATCGTCAACAAATACGACTACGGCCTGCGCCTGCCGGTGATCGACAAGAAGATCGTGCCGATCGGCGAGCCGCACCGCGGGGACGTGATCGTCTTCCGCTATCCGCCCGATCCGTCCGTGAACTACATCAAGCGTCTGGTGGGGCTGCCGGGCGACCGGGTCGCGGTGCACGACGATGAGATCATCCTCAACGGCAAGCCGGTCGCGACCACCTATCGGGGCCTCTATGACGACGGGTGCTATGAAGGGATGCACCTCATGGAGGAGAGGCTGGATCATCATCCGCACGAGATGATGTATTGCCCGGCGACGGGCGACATCGCGGTCGAGCCGTTGCCGGCCTGCAACCGCAGCCTGCAGCGCGGGTACGTCTGTCCGGCGTCGAACGAATTTGGCCCGCAGGAGCACGGGGACTGGCCGGAGCACGTCATTCCGCCGGGGATGTATTTCGTGATGGGCGATAACCGGGACAACAGCGCCGACTCCCGGTACTGGGGCTTCGTGCCGGAGGCGAACCTCATCGGCAAGGCGACGCGCATCTGGTTCAACTGGGACTTGAAGCGCAAGGGAGGACCGATCTGGAGCCGCATCGGCATGCGAATCCAGTGACGGGTGCACGATTCACGGCGGGCGTGCGGGCGTAGGCTCGAGCGAGAGCGACTTCATGCTCGTTGGAGCTTCATCATGCACAGGTCCAGGCATCGACTGCACAGGTCCAGGCATCATCAGCGCGGCGTCACCTTCCTCGGCTGGCTCATCCTGCTCGCCCCGGTTGCGGTGGTCGTCTACGCCGGCATCCGGCTCGCGCCGGTGTATCTCAACTACATGCGTGTCGCGCGCAGCGTCGAGCAGACGGCGTCGTCCTTCGCGGGGGACGCCTCCGGCGTCTCGACCCAGGCGATCCGCAGCTCGCTCGAGAAGCGCTTCGACATCGAGAGCATCGACTTCCCGACCGTGAAGGACATCACGATCCAGCGCGAAGGGACCTCGTGGACCATCGAGGCGAAGTACGAGGACGTGGCGCCGCTTTTCGCGAACCTGTCGCTGCACGTCGAGTTCGACAAGGTCGCCCACGTCGGAGGCGGCTGAGGCGTGCAGTCCGGCTGGCCCGAGCGCTGGGTGCGCGAGAGGTTGGGCTACGAGCCCCGCGATCCCGGCCTGTTCGCGGCCGCGCTCACGCATCGCAGCGCTGCCCGCCGCCACAACGAGCGGCTGGAGTTCCTGGGTGATGCGGTACTCAATCTGCTCATCGCCGAGCACCTCTATCACTTCTTTCCCGACGCCGATGAAGGCGACCTCTCCCGGCTGCGCGCCCGCATCGTAAGCAGCGAGCCGCTGGCCGAGATCGCGGCCGAGCTCGCGCTCGGCGAAGTGCTGCAGCTCGGCAGCGGGGAGCTGAAGACCGGCGGCTTCCGCCGCCAGTCGATTCTGGCGGATGCCTTCGAGGCCGTGTGCGGCGCGCTCTACCTCGACGGCGGGCTCGAAGCGGCCCGCCGCATCATTCTGCGGCTGATCGAGCCGCGCGTCGCGCGGCTGCCCGCCGCCGCCTCGCTGAAGGACGCGAAAACACGCCTGCAGGAGTATCTTCAGTCGCGGGGATTGCCGCTGCCGAGGTACGAGGTGGAGCGCACAGAAGGGGAGGCGCACGATCAGACGTTCTGGGTCACGTGCGAAGTGCCCGGTCTCGCGCAGCGCGTGAGCGGCCGCGGCAGGAGCCGGCGCCGCGCAGAGCAGGATGCGGCCGGGCGCGCACTCGCGGAGATCGAAGTGATCGAGCAGCGCTCATGAGCGTGGAGAGTGGCAGCCCGCAAGGTGGTGGCCGGCAAGGCGGTGGACCAGCAGGCGGCGGCCCGCAAGTTGCCGGCCAGCGGGGCTATGACTCGCGAGGCGGCGAGCAACCGTTTCGCGCCGGGTTCGCGGCGCTGGTCGGCCGGCCGAACGTCGGCAAGTCGACGCTTCTCAATGCTCTCGTCGGCGAGAAGCTGAGCATCGTCACCCCGCGCCCGCAGACGACGCGGCATCGCGTGCTGGGCGTCGTGACGGCGCCCGAGGCGCAGATCGCCTTCGTCGACACGCCGGGCCTGCATCGCGGCGTGCGGCGCGCGCTCAATCGCGCCATGAACCGGACGGCCGCCGCCGCGCTCCACGACGCCGATGTGAGCGTGCTCGTCGTGGAAGCGCTGCGCTGGACGGCGGAGGACGACCTCGTCCTCGACCGCATCCGCGAGTGCAGCCGGCCCGCGGTCGCGTGCGTCAACAAGATCGATCGCGTCCGTCCGCGCGAGCGGCTGTTGCCGTATCTCGCCGACCTCGCGCGCCGCCACGACTTCGCCGAGATCGTGCCGGTGTCGGGCTCGAAGCGCGACAATCTCGATGCGCTCACGGCCGCCATCGCGCGCCACCTGCCGGAGTCCCCGCAGCTCTTTCCCTCCGAGCAGCGCACGGACCGCGATCTCAACTTCCGCATCGCGGAGACCATTCGCGAGAAGCTGACTCTCGAGCTCTTGGAGGAGCTGCCTTACGGCATCGCGGTGGAGATCGAGCGCACGGCCGAGGCCGACGGTCAGCTCGAAGTGGGCGCAGCCATCTGGGTCGACCGCCCGGGCCAGAAGCCGATCGTCATCGGCGCGCGCGGCGAACGGTTGAAGCGCATCGGCCGCGCGGCGCGGCTCGAGCTCAATCGCGCGCTCGGCCGGCGGCTGCATCTGCAGCTGTGGGTCAAGGTGCGCGAGGGCTGGGCGGACAATGCTCGCGCGCTGCAGCAGCTGGGGTTGGAGACGTGAGCCGCGGACGCCGCGTCCTCCTCGCGCCCGGCTACCTGCTGCATCACACGCCGTACCGGGACACGAGCCGCATCCTCGAGGTGCTGGCGCGGGATCACGGCAGGCTCACGCTGTTCGCACGCGGCGTACGCGGCGCGAACTCGAAGCTCGCGGCGGTGCTGCAGCCGTTCCAGCCGCTGCTCCTGTCGTGGAGCGGGCGCGGCGAGGCGGCACAGCTCGTGGGCGCGGAGCTCGACGGTGCGCCGAGGCGGCTCCCCGCCGATCGCTTGCTGGCCGGCTTCTATCTCAACGAGCTGATTTTGAAGCTCACCACGCGCCACGATCCGCATCCGGCGCTCTACGATGCGTATCACCGCGCGCTCGAGACATTGAAGGGCGGAGGCGTATCGGCCGACTCAAGCGTGCCCGCTCGCGAGCGCGTGGACGTCCCACGCCCTGACTCCCTGCGCGGGGACGTCCCGCGCCCGAACATCGAGCGCACCGACGTCGAGCGCACGCTGCGGCTGTTCGAACGGCGGCTGCTGGAGGAGGTCGGGTACGGGCTCGATCTGGAGGCGGACGCCGAAACGGGCCGGCCGATCGACCCGGCTGCGCACTATCAGTTCCGACCCGAACAAGGCTTGATGCCGGCCGCCGCGGGCATGCGAGGAGCGCTGCCCGGCAGCTCGGTCCTTGCGCTCGCGCGGGAGCAGCTTGCCGGCGAGATCGAGCTCGGCGATGCGCGCCGGCTCCTGAAGGCCGCGCTCGATTATTGCTTGGAAGGGCGCGAGCTCACGACCCGCGCCGTCGCCCGGGCTTATCATAGCCTGCGGCCAGGGCGAGGGCGAGCCGCGACGGAGCGGCGAGCGGGCGGACAGGACGAGCGGCGTTGGAGCCGCGAGCGAACGGGCAGGATGCCCGGGCCGGAAGCGCGCCCGGGGATGGACATATGCGAATCCGCCCCGGACCGCGCGCGGAGCAGGGATAGCGCAGCGAGCGGCGACCCGGATCGCGCTTCCCACGACCCCGTACCTGCAATCAAGAAAAGGCTTGAATGAGCCCGACACCGATCACGCTCGGCGTGAACATCGATCACGTGGCGACGCTCCGCGAGGCGCGGCGCGCCCGCTATCCCGATCCGGTCCATGCAGCGCTCGCCGCGGAGATGGCGGGCGCGGACAGCATCACGCTGCATCTGCGCGAGGACCGCCGGCACATCCGCGATCACGACGTGCACGCCCTCAAAGGGCTCCTGCAAACGCGCATGAATCTCGAAATGGCCGTGACGGATGAGATGATCGAGATCGCGCGCGACGTGCGTCCGGCTGACTGCTGCCTCGTTCCGGAGCGCCGGGCTGAGATCACCACCGAAGGCGGGCTCGATGCCGCGGCACAGATCGCGCGCCTCGGGGAGGCGGCGGCGGCGCTTGCCGAGGCGGGCATTCGCGTCGCGCTGTTCATCGATCCCGAGCCGCGGCAGATCGAGGCGGCCGCGCGGATCGGCGCGCCAGCCGTCGAGCTGCACACGGGCGCCTACGCCGAGGCCGCCGGGGCCCAGCGCGCCGTGGAGCTCGACCGATTGCGTGCCGGCGCCCGTCTCGGCGCGAGCCTCGGGCTCGAGGTGCATGCCGGCCATGGTCTCAACTATCACAACGTGCAGCCCGTCGCGGCGATCGGCGAGATCGTGGAGCTCAACATCGGCCACGCCATCATCGCGCGCGCCGTGTTCGACGGACTCGCGGGCGCCGTGCGGGAAATGAAGCTGCTCATGCGGGCGGCGCGCACATGAGCGCGCACGAGATGGACTCGCAGGCGTAAGCACGCACGGCATGGGCACGCCGGCACGAACACGCAGGCATGAGCACGCAGGCATGAGCATGCGAGCATGAACACGCTGGTCTTCGACATCGAGACGGTGCCCGATGTGGCGCTCGGACGCCGCGTGCACGGGCTCGGAGCGCTGCCCGACGCCGAGGTCGCGAAGGCGATGTTTACGCTGCGGCGGCAGCAGACCGGCGACGAATTCCTGCCGCTCGGCTTCCATCGCGTCGTCGCGATCTCCTGCGTCCTGCGCAGCCGCGACGGCCTGAAGCTCTGGAGCCTCGGGGACACTTCCGCGAGCGAGGCGGAGCTCATCGAGCGCTTCTTCGACGGCATCGAGCGCTTCACCCCGGTGCTCGTCTCGTGGAACGGCTGCGCGTTCGACCTGCCGGTGCTGCACTATCGCGCGCTCAAGGCTGGCGTGCAGGCGGCGCGGTACTGGGAAACGGGCGACGAGGACACCTCGTTCCGCTTCAACAACTATATCGCCCGCTTCCACTGGCGGCACATCGACCTGATGGATGTCCTCTCAGGCTATCAGCCGCGGGCGCGCGCTTCCCTCGCCGACACGGCGGCGCTCCTCGGCCTGCCCGGCAAGTTGGGCTTCGATGGGGGCCGCGTCTGGGATGCCTGGCTCGCCGGCGACATCCTCGGCATCCGCCGCTACTGCGAGACGGACGCGCTCAATACCTATCTCATCTATCTGCGCTTCGAGGCGATGCGCGGCCGGATGACGCGCGAGCGCCTGGACGACGAGGTGGCGCGCGTGAAGATGTTCCTGCGAGGGGGAAGCGAGCCGCACCATGCGGAATTCCTGCGCGCGTGGGAGGCGATCGAGGCGGAGGAAGCGAACGGGCCGCCGCGTCGGCGGGCGCCGCGCGGGATCGGCGGACTGAAGATCGCGGCGGGGCCCGCACCCGGAGAAGCCGAGCAACCCGAGCAACCCGAGAAACCTGAGGGATCGCAGGATTGATCGATACGGAGATCGGCGCCGTCGATGCGCTGACGCACGAGGGAGAGGGCGTCGTCCACGCGGGCAAGACCGTCTTCGTCGCGGGCGCGCTGCCGGGCGAGGTCGTCCGCTTCCGGCGCATGAGGCGCCGCAGTCGCCATGATGAGGCAGAGCTCGTCGAGGTCGTCCAACCCTCGGCCGATCGCACCACCCCGCGCTGCGCGCATTTCGGCGTCTGCGGCGGATGCGCGTTGCAGCACTTCGCGGCAGAGCGGCAGATCGAGGCGAAGCAGATCGAGCTCAAGGACAGTCTCGCGCGCGTGGCGTGCGCCGAGCCGGAGCGCTGGCTCGAGCCGCTGTGCGGACCTGCCTGGGCCTATCGCCGGCGCGCCCGTCTCGGTGCGCGTTATGTCGCCAAGAAGGGGCGCGTGCTCGTCGGCTTCCGTGAGCGGATGTCGCCCTATGTCACGGCGACGGAGCGCTGCGAAGTGCTGGCCGCGCCGGCCGGTGCGCTGATCGGGCCGCTGGCGGAGCTGCTGACCCGGCTCGATGTCCGCGAGCGCGTGCCGCAGATCGAAGTGGCCGTGGCGGACAATGCCGTGGCGCTCGTGCTGCGCGTGCTCGCGGAACCCTCGCGGGGCGATCTCTGGCAGCTCGCCGAGTTCGAGCGCGAGCGCGGGGTGCGCTTCTACTTGCAGCGGGGCGGGCTCGATTCCGTCAGGAGGCTGGAGGTCGATCCAGCCGCGCCTGCCGGATCGAGCGCCGAGGCGCCTCTCTACTATGCGCTGCCGGATTTTGGCGTGCGGCTCGAATTCGCGCCGACGAACTTCGTGCAGGTGAACGGCGCGGTGAATGCGGCGCTCGTCGGCCGGGCGGTATCGCTGCTCGAGGTGACGCCTGATTCGCGCGTGCTCGATCTGTACTGCGGCCTCGGCAACTTCACGCTGCCGCTCGCGCGGCGTGCGGGCGAGGTGGTCGGCGTGGAGGGGGATGCCGCGCTCGTCGAGCGCGCACGACATAATGCGCGGCTGAATGGAATCGGGAACGCCTCGTTCATCGAGGCCGATCTCGGCCAGCCGCTGCCCGATCTGCCGTGGCTCAGGCACGGCTTCACTCACGTGCTGCTCGATCCGCCGCGGGCGGGCGCCCGTGACGTAATGCGGACCATCGCACGAATTGCCCCGGAAAGGGTGCTGTATATTTCTTGCCATCCGGGCAGTCTTGCGCGGGATGTGGGGGCACTGGTGCACGATCACGGCTTCGTGCTGCGCGCGGCCGGCGTGGTGGACATGTTCCCCCATACCACTCATGTCGAGTCGATCGCGCTCTTGACGCCCGCGGGCAGGAGCCTCACGGGCTCCCGGTAGGAGAGGCGTTCGGTACATGACCCTGGGGCCGCTGATGATCGATCTCGCCGGGCCCGAGATCGACGCCGAGGAGCGCGAGATCCTCCGGCATCCGCTCGTCGGCGGCGTGATCCTGTTCACACGCAATTTCCGCGATGCCGCGCAGCTCTCCGAGCTCGTTGCGGCCATTCATGCGGCGCGCAGCCCGCCTCTGCTCGTCGCGGTGGATCACGAGGGCGGACGCGTGCAGCGCTTCAAGAGTCCACCCTTCTCTCGCCTGCCGCCCGCCCGGCGCATTGGCCATGAGCTCGACGCGGACGTTCGCGAAGGGCTTGCGCTCGCGCGGCGCACGGGCTGGCTGATGGCGGCGGAGCTGCGTTCTCACGGCATCGATCTGTCGTTCGCCCCGTGCGTCGATCTCGATTACGGCGTGAGCGAAGTGATCGGCGATCGCGCATTCCACCCGCGCGCCGACGCCGTGGCCCAGCTCGCGGTGTCCTACGCGCACGGCATGCGCGACGCCGGGATGGCCGCAACCGCCAAGCACTTCCCCGGTCACGGCGCCGTGCGAACCGATTCGCATCGATCCTTGCCCATCGACCGTCGCGATCTCGCCGATCTTGAGGACGATATCACTCCGTACCGCCGCCTGATCGCCAACGGCCTGTCGGGAGTGATGATGGCGCACGTGCAATTCCCGGCGGTGGACGAGCGGCCGGCGAGCCTGTCGAGGCGCTGGGTGGGCGGGGTGCTGCGCGGCGAGCTGCGTTTCCAGGGCGCAGTGTTCAGCGACGACCTCTCGATGGGGGGCGCTGCGGCTGGGGGAGACATCGTCGAGCGCGCGGAGCTCGCGCTTTCCGCCGGCTGCGACGTGCTGCCTGTTTGCAACGATCGCGCCGCGGTCGTTTCGCTGCTCGATGATCTCGACGCGGATCCCGAGCCGGCCTCGCAGATCCGTATCGTCCGCATGCGGGGGCGCGACGGGCTGCCGTGGGACGAGCTCACCCGCTCGCCGGAGTGGCGCGAGGCTCGCGCCGCGCTCGACCGCTGCACCATGGTGCCGCCGCTTACTCTGCGTCCTGGTGAGGCATGAGCCTCTCGCCCGACGGCTGGCGCGAGATTCTCGATGCTGCTCCCGAGGGCATCGTGGTCTGCGACGCCACGGTCGTGAGCCATCCCGTCGTCTATGTGAATCGTGCGTTTGCCGAGATGTGCGGCTATCCGGTGGATGAGCTGCTCGGCGGGAACCTGCGCGTGCTTCAGGGCACCGATCGCGATCAACAGGCACGGCTCGAGCTCAAGGAAGCGCTGAAGCGCGGCGATCCCTGCCGCGCTCTTCTGCGCAACTATCGGCCCAACGGCGCGCTCTTCTGGAACGAGATGCTGATCCAGCCCGTCCGCGACGGCGCCGGGCGGCTCGTGCAATGGGTGAGCTATCACCGCGACGTGAGCGAGCGGCTTCCCGCCGAGCGCGTGCCGACCGGTGTGTTCGCGGCGATCGCGGCGCCCGGATCGGCGGCTGGGCCGCTCGCCCCTGGGCTGTCAAGCGGGTCCGTCTCCTGCGGCTTGCCCGGAGGGTCGATCTCCTCCGGCTTGCCGGCATGGATGCGCGAGGACCGGCTCACGGCCTTGAGCTCCAGGGCGTACTTCGAGGAGGTGCTGCGGCGCGACTGGCAGATCGCCCAGCGCGACTCGCACGAGATCGGGCTCACGCTGTTCGATATCGACGATCTCGGCGCCTACAACGACACCTTCGACAAGGTGGCGGGCGATGCCTGCATCCGGCGTGTGGCGCGCGCCATCAGCAACTCCTATCGGCGCGGCAGCGATCTCGTCGGGCGTTGGGAGGGCGGCACGTTCGTCGTGCTCACGCAGGGCGAGAGTGCGGCGCGCGCCGGCGAGTACGCGAAAGTGGTGATCCAGCGTGTGCGCGATCTGCTGATCCACAACCCGCGCGCCGGCAACGGCAGCCGCTACGTCACGTTGAGCGCCGGCGTCGCGAGCCTCGTACCCGCGCGCGACCAGCCGCTCGAAGCGCTGGTGGGCGCCGCCGTCGCGGCGCTCAAGCGCGCGAAGGCGGTGGGTAAGAACCAGTTCTGCGCCGCGCAGGAGCGGGACTTCAGGATATAGGCGGCGCGGGGGCGGCGCCGCGGAGGCGCGGTCGCGACATTTCCCTCCGAGGAGGGAAATGATGGGCATATAACTTCCCCGCGGACAGGGAAACCCTGAAGTACGTGCTCGCCGACGATGCGGCGCGCAAGCTGCCCGAAGCATCGCCTCGGAGCCTCGAGTTGCCGCTTGACTCGGGCAAGGGCGTGACGCTGGTCGGCGTCCGGCGCGGCGGCGAGACATACCTCACTCCATGAGACGATGCGCAGCCTCGAAGCGCGGGCATCGATCGCCGCAGGATGATCCATCTCAGCTTCGAGGATGACCGGCTGCTGCCGATCAAGACGCGGGAGCTCGACTTCATCATGCGCGCGCACGCAGAGCTCTTCCCGGATGCGATCGGCCAGAGAAGGTACCTGTTCCTGGACGAGCTTCAGAACGCACCCGGATGGGAGACCTATGGTCGCCGCCTGCTCGACGGCGAAGACGTGCGGATCTTCGTCACCGGCTCGTCCTCCCGTTTGCTCGCCCGCGATCTCGCGACCAGCCTGAGAGGACGCAGCTGCTCCTACGAGGTGTTCCCGCTCTCGTTCGCGGAGTTTCTCGCGTTCAACCGGCTCGAACACGAGCCCTATTCGCGCGCTTCGGAGAGCCGCATCGCAGCGGCGCTCGACGACTACCTGCGGATCGGGGGCTTGCCGGAGGTGGTGCTCGCCGAGCCCGCGCTGCGCCCGCGGATTCCGACGGAGTACGTGGATCTCGTGTTCTACAAGGACCTCGTGGAGCGCCACCGGATCAGCAATCCTCCCTTGCTGCGGCAACTCCTCAAAGAACACGCGGTATCGCTACCTCGATCACCTGGAGGGGTCCTACGTCGTTTTTTCAGCTGCCGGTAGCCGATCGCTCGATCCGCAGGCAGGCAATCGATCCCAAGAAGCTGCATCCCGTCGACTGGGCGCTCGGCTATCCGTTCGTGCCGGAGCAGACTCTCGATGCGGGCCGCAAGCTCGAGTCGGCGGTGTTCCTCCACTGGCGCCGTCGGCGAGAGGATTTGGGGTACATGGCCGGCGAGCCAGAGATCGACCTGGTGGTGAACATCGATCGACCCGAGGCGCTGATCCATATTGCGTCCTCGGTTTCACACGCGAGCGCGTGGGAGAGGGAGATCACCGCGCTCGAGGCCGCAAGGCTTCGGGCTCAGAACGCCGAACGGACGCTGGTCGTGAATACGACGCCTGCGCGGGAGCCGCCGCCCGGGATCCGGATCGTAGAAACGTGGCGGTATCGGCTGGAGACGTAGCCGCATTAGGATCCGTGCGGCGGGGTCGATGGCCGGCGCGAGTGGAGCCACATCCTCGATCAACTCAGCGTCCTGCGCCCTTCGCCGTCTCATCGCTCGTCACGAGCGCGATCACGCCGAAGGCGGGGTGGTCGAAGTAGTTGCGTTCGTGGAACCGCACGCGGTGGCTTTGGTTGAGGACGAACACCGTGCGGGGCGGCGCACCGAGGCCGGGCGGCGGATCGCTCATCATGTAGCGCAGATCGAGCGCGAGGTGCAGGAACTGACCACGCTCGAGCGCGACGCTGCCCGTCAGGCCCTGCGCATCGAGCCCGAGGCTCTGCACGGGGATATCGACGGGCTTGCGCCAGGGGCTCGCCGTCTGTGCCCAGGCGATGTGGGCGACGGGAACGTAGCGCCCGCTTGCGCGCAGCCTCGATGCAACGCCGTCCATCTGAAACTCGGAGGACGGCAGCAGGCGCACGACGCTCGCGGGCAGGGCGCCGTTTGGCGGAGCAGCATCGCGCGGCGCAGCATTCGGCTGTGCGGCATCGGGTCGTACAGCGTTCGGCTGTGTGCCGTCCGACGGCGCTCCGGCTTGCCCGCCGGCCGGCTCCGATCCGTTCGAGGCGCTACCGGGCGGCTGCCCGGATTCAGTGGGGGCGGTTGAATCGGCGTCGGCGGACGTGGCCGGCCCCGCACCGGCCTCCGCCGCCCAGTCCTCCGGGCTGCCGAGCGCCGACTTCGCGCGGAAGACGACGAGCTCCACGCGATAGATCGGCGCGCCCCGCGACCCGGTTGCACCCGCATTGCCTGCGTTCGTCGTGGCGCTCGTGCCGCGAGCTTTCGGCGGACCGGCCGTGCGCGCGGTGGGCGGACCGGCCGTGCGCGCGGTGGGCGCGATCGGTGGCGTGGGGCTCGCAGCCTGCTGTGCGAGCGCAGACGCGCACACGAACGCCACCGCAAATGACGGCGCGCACAACCAGGTGGCAGCGGCCGCGAAGAGATTCCTCATGCGCGTGATTCTACCCCGTCGCCGCGCCGCGCCCGTCACTTTGCCTCATCCGCCGGCCGTCACTCCTCGGCGGCCTCGAGCCGGCGCGCGGCCGGGGCGCGCACGGGCCGTGCGTTCTGGCCGAGCCGTTCGAGAAGATCTCGTGCGTACTCGAAACGTTTCGACTCCTCCGCGAGCGGGCGCGACACGCGCAGCTTGAGCGCCCCTTCCAGGCGGAGCTCGCGCGCTTCGCGCTGGATGAGGCGCGCGACGGTCGCGGGATCGATGCCGTTCTGCGGCTCGAAGAGGACGTAGCCCCCCTGGTGCCCCAGATCGAGGCGCCGCACGCCGAGCTCGCGCGCCCGCAGCTTCAGGCGCGCGATGCCGAGCAGGTTGTGCGCGGGCGTGGGCAGCTCCCCGAAGCGATCGACGAGCTCGGCAGTGAGCTCATCGAGCGCGGCGCCGGTCGTCGCGGCGGCGATGCGCTTGTAGAGGACGAGGCGCACGTGCACGTCGCTCACATACGTCTCGGGAAGCAGCGCGGGCAGATGCAGCTCGACCTCCGTGGCGGCGGCGAGGGGCTGGTCGAGCGCAGGCTCGCGGCCCTCCTTGAGCGATTTGACCGCGTGCTCGAGCAGATCGAGGTAGAGCGCCAGCCCGATCTGCGTCATCTGACCGCTCTGCGCCTCGCCCAGGAGCTCGCCCGCGCCGCGGATCTCGAGATCGTGGGTCGCGAGGACGAAGCCGGCGCCGAGCTCTTCCAGGGACTCGATTGCTTCGAGCCGCTTGATCGCATCGGCGCCCAGCTCGCGCCGCGGCGGCACGATCAGATAGGCGTATGCGCGGTGGTGCGAGCGGCCGACCCGGCCCCGCAGCTGATGCAGCTGCGCGAGACCCATGCGATCGGCGCGGTGGATCATGATCGTGTTCGCCGTCGGCACGTCGATGCCGCTCTCGATGATGGTCGTGCAGAGGAGCAGGTTGAATCGCCGGTGATAGAAGTCGACCATCAGCTGTTCGAGATCGCGCTCGCGCATCCGGCCGTGGCCGATGCGCAGGTCCGCCTCCGGGACGAGCTCGCGCAGCTTCTCGGCAACCTGCTCGATCGTGCTGATCTCGTTGTGGACGAAGTAGATCTGCCCGCCGCGGCGCAGCTCGCGAAGCGCCGCCTCGCGCAGGCTCGCGTCGTGCCACTCGGTCACGAAGGTCTTGATGGCCAGCCTCTCCTGCGGCGGCGTCGCAATGAGCGAGAGGTCGCGCAGAGCGCCGAGCGCCATGTTGAGCGTGCGCGGGATCGGCGTCGCGGTGAGCGTGAGCACATGTACCTCGGCGCGCAGCGCCTTCAGGCGCTCTTTGTCGCGCACGCCGAAGCGATGCTCCTCGTCCACGATCACGAGCCCTAAGTCCTTGAAGCGGACGTTCGCATGCAGCAGGCGGTGCGTGGCGATGACGATATCCACTGTGCCGCGCTCGAGTCCCTCGATCACCGCATCCGACTCGGCGCCCGTGCGGAATCGGGATAGGCTCTCGATGCGGACCGGCCAGTCGGCGAAGCGGTCGCGGAAGTTCGCGAGGTGCTGCTGAGCGAGGAGGGTCGTCGGCACCAGCACGGCAACCTGCCTGCCGGCCTGTACCGCGGCGAACGCCGCGCGCATCGCGACTTCGGTCTTGCCGAAGCCCACGTCGCCGCAGACGATCCGATCCATCGGCTGCGGCTTCGCGAGGTCATCCAGCACGCGGCGGATCGCCTCGGCCTGGTCCGCAGTCTCCTCGAACGGGAAAGCCGCCGCGAACGCTTGGTATTCAGCCGGATTGATCGGCAGCGCGAGCCCCTGCCGCGCCTTGCGCCTCGCGTAGAGGTCGAGCAGCTCGGCCGCCACGTCCCGGATCTGCTCGGCGGCGCGCCTGCGCGCCTTCGCCCATTGATCCGTGCCGAGCTTGTGCAAGGGCGCGCTTTCTGGCGGCGCGCCGGTGTAGCGGCTCACGAGGTGCAGGGCGTGGACCGGGACGTAGACTCGATCACCGTCCTGGTATTCGAGCACCAGGAACTCGCCCTGCTGGCCGGCGACTTCCATCGGCACCAATCCGACGTAGCGGCCGACGCCGTATTCCTCGTGTACGACCGGCGCGCCGGGCGCGAGATCCATCAGGTCGCGCAGGATCGCCGCGGGATCCGCCGTCGTGCGCCGCCTGCGCCGTTCCTGCCGCGCGCGCGCGCCGAAGAGCTGCGATTCTGAGATGAGGGCGACGGGCGGGGTCGTGATCTGAAGCCCTTCGACGTCCGGCGCGACGGTCAACGCGAGGGTCTGCCGACCGGCCACGAAGGCGCGCCAGTCGGGTACGACGGCGAGCTCCGGAAACTGCGATGCGAGCATCTCGTGCAGCACTTCGCGGCGGCCCGGAGAGTCGGCGCCGATCACCACACGCCCTCCAAGCTCGGCGAGGAAGGCTTCGAGCGGGGCGAGGGGCCGCTCGGCGCGCGGATCGATCGTCAGCGCGCGCGGCGGGACGGTGGGAAAGGTTGCGACCGCCTCGCCCGGGTGCGCTGCGCCGGACGAGGGCTGCGCTGCCCTGAAGGAAGGCGCTGCTGCGCCGGGCGGGGACGCCGAAGCGGCGGAGGAGGATTGCACCGCATTGGATGCGGGCGCCGCCGCGCCGCCGCCGTCGCTCTCGAGTGCAATGCTCGCAAACGCCGCGGCACGCTCGGCAAGCTCTCGAGGCTCGAGGAACAGCTCGCGCGGGGTGACCACGGGCCGCTCGATGTCGTGCCGCCGATCCTCATGGCGCGCCCCGATGTCGCGCCAAGCACGGTCGAGCTCCTGGGCCACGCCGGCCTCGTGCACGACCACGGCATCGCGCGGCAGATAATCAAACAGCGTGGCCGTCGCATCGAAAAACAACGGCAGATAGAACTCGATGCCTGCCGGAGCGACACCCGCGCTCACTCCGCGGTAGACCGCGGACTGCATCGGATCGCCTTCGAACCGGGTGCGATACCGGCGCCGGAACGCACGTACGGCGTCCGGGTCGAGCGGAATCTCCCGCGCGGGCAGCAGGCGCACGCGCTCGATCGAGTCGAGAGAGCGCTGCGTCTCGGGATCGAAGCGGCGCAGCGCTTCGATCTCGTCGTCAAAGAGGTCGATGCGCAGCGGCTCCGCAGAGCCCATCGGGAACACATCGATGAGCGAGCCGCGCACTGCGAATTCGCCGGGGCTGCCGACTTCGCTGACGCTGGCGTATCCCGCATCGATGAGCCGTGCCCGGAACGGCTCGAGCGCGAGCGTGTCGCCGACGGCGAGCTCGAAGGTGCGGCTCTGGATGTATTCGCGTGGCGGAAGCCGCTGCAGGAGGGTGTCCGCGGCGACGATCAGGCATCCGCGGCGCGCCTGCGGGAGATGGAAGAGCGTCCGCAGCCGCTGCGAGACGATGTCCGGGTGCGGCGAGAACACATCGTACGGCAGCACCTCCCAGTCGGGCAGGATCAGTACTGTCACCTCGGCGCCCCCGAAGAAGCGAATCTCCGCCGCGAGCCGTTCGAGGTCGCGGGCGCCGCGGGTGACGATCAGGTACAGCCGCTCATCGCGCGCCAGCGACTCCGCAAGCGCGAGCGCCGGGGCGCTGCCATGCAGTCCTCGCCAGCGCACGTGGCGCTCGGATGCGGTGGGGGGCTTGGGCGCGAGGAGGAGAGGGGCCATCGTCAGCCGGGAGGCCCCGTAACGGGGCCAAAGGCTGCAATCTTACCGGCCGGGCCGGGATGCTGCTTGCCGAGCGGCGCGGCTCCAGCCGGCTGGCCAGCTCAGCCGCGGCTCGGGCGCTGCTCGCCGACGACGACCGTGTGGATGACCCGGTCGCCTTCGAAGAAAACGGAGAACTGCGGATAATCCCAGCGCGTGATCGGAGGCTTGCCTACCGTGGGATGCCGGGTGGCGGGCTCGCCGAACTCGTGCTCGACCTGCTCCATCCGCATGCCGCGGTGCGGACGGGCGATGCTCGATTCGCGGACCATCACCTTGTCGTTGACGACGATGGTCTCCGCGCCGGCGTTGAGCGAGATCAGCGCCCAAGCGACGGTGAGCGCCGCGCAGAGCGCGCTGATGCGAATTTCTCGTGAGCGCATGCGACCTCCCCCGCAAGCGGCAATCCGCGCAATATAGCACCGGGGCATTTAGTCAAGCCGCAGCTCGGCGAGCGGCCACACGATCTGTGACGCCGGTCGTGCGGCCGGGGCGGCGGCGCGGTCCGGGTGAGAAGCGGGTCACAGAATGACCGCCGGGACCGCTTCTGTGGTTAAATGCACGCAGTGTTCCATCCGCTGTCCCTCTATGTGGGGCTGCGCTACGTGCGCGCACGCACCCACAAGTTCTTCGTCTCCTTCATCACCTGGGTATCGCTCATCGGCGTGTGCGTCGGGGTCGCCGCGCTCATCGTGATCCTGTCGGTGATGAACGGCTTCGAGGGCGAGCTGCGCGGCCGGCTGCTCTCGCTGAGCGCGCACGCGCGGGTGGTCGCGGAGCAAGGCTCTCCGCCCGCGGCAGCGGCGCAGTGGGACGCGGCGAACCGGGCAGTGCGCTCCGTGCCGGGCGTCATCGGCGTCGCACCGTATCTCGAGGCGCAGGTGCTCGCCCTGCGCACGCCGGAGATGCTTCCGGTGACGCTGCGCGGCATCGACCCGCGCCTCGAGGGCAGCGTCACCCGCATCGCGAAATTCTTGAAGTCCGGACGGCTCGCCGATCTCACGCCGGGAAGCGATGGAGCGCTGGTCAGCGATGTCGTCGCCGAGCAGCTTGCGCTCATGCCGGGCGACCGGATCACGCTGCTCATCCCCACCATTCTTCCCGACGGCACGCCTGCGCCGAAGCTGCGGCAGCTCCGCGTCGCAGGCATCTTCGAGGCGGGTCTCGAGGAGAATCAAGCAACGCTCATCCTGGCGAATATGAGCGATGTCCGCGCCCTCGGCGTGGCGCCGAGCGGGGAGGGCCTGCACGTCCGCTTCGACGACGCGCTCGCCGCGCCGCGCCTCGCCGCTCTCATCCGCCCGAAGCTGCCGGCCGGCTTCGAGATCATCGACTGGACGACGGACTACGCGAGCTACTTCCGCGCGATCCGCATCGAAAAGACGATGATGTCGCTCATCCTGCTGCTGATCGTCGCGGTCGCTGCCTTCAACCTGATCGCGATGCTCGTGATGGTGGTGAACGACAAACGCACCGACATCGCGATCTTGAGGACATTCGGCACCTCGCCGCGCCGCGTGATGGGCGTCTTTCTCACGCAGGGTCTCGTCATCGGCTGGATCGGGGTCGCGCTCGGCGTGGCGCTCGGCGTGGCGCTCGCGCTCAATGTCGAGACCCTCGTCCCGGCGCTCGAGCACACTTTCGGCTTCCACATCATGGACCCGACGGTCTACTACGACACCTCGATTCCCTCCGATCTCGAGGGGTGGAACGTCGTGTGGATCGCGCTCGCGGCGCTCGCCCTCACGTCGCTCGCGACGATCTACCCGGCGCTGCGCGCCGCCGCCACGCCGCCCGCCGACGCGCTGCGCTACGAGTAGCCGGCAGCCGATGCGCGGACCTTACGAATGGCTGGTCGCGACGCGATATCTGCGCTCGACGCATCGGCGCGGCTTCGTGTCGTTCGTGTCGCTCACCTCCGTCGTCGGGCTCACGCTCGGCATCGCGGTGCTGATCGTGGTGCTCTCGGTGATGAACGGCTTCGAGCGCGAGCTGCGCATCCGCATGTTGTCGGTCACTTCGCACGCGACGCTCGAGGGCATCGACGGGGTGCTGTCCGACTGGCGCGCCGTTCAAGCCGCGGCGCTGCGCGAGCCTGGCGTGATCGCCGCGGCGCCCTACGTGGAGGAAAAGGCGATCCTCGCGCACGGCGACCGCGTGATCGGCACGCGCGTGCGCGGTGTGCTGCCCCAGGAGGAGCGCGAGACGACCGGCATCGCGGACCGTTTGACGGCGGGCAGCATCGACGATCTGAAGCCCGGCACCTGGAGGATCATTCTCGGGTCGGCGCTCGCGCGCGACCTCGGCGTGAAAGTCGGCGACTCCGTCGTCCTCATCGCGCCCGAGGGCACGGCGACGCCGGGCGGCATCGAGCCGCGCATGCGGCGCTTCCATGTGAGCGGGATCTTCCACTCGGGCATGTACGAATACGACAGCGCGCTCGCGCTCGTCGCGATGGCCGACGCCGACCGCGTGTATCATCTCTGCGCGCATCCCGCCTCCGACGGCGACTGCGCCACGGGGGTGAGGCTCATGCTTTCCGACCCGTTCCGCGCGCCGCAGGCGGTGCGCGCGCTCGCGATCGGGCTCGGCGGCGGCTTCTACATCAGCGACTGGACGAAGAAGAACGTGAACCTGTTTCGCTCGATCGAGATCACGAAGTCGATGATGTTCGTGATCCTGCTGATGATCGTCGCCGTCGCCGCGTTCAACATCATCGCGACGCTCGTGATGATCGTGAAGGAGAAGCAGGGCGACATCGCGATCCTGCGCACGCTCGGCGCCGGTCCGCGCAACGTGCTCGCGACGTTCGCGCTGCAAGGGATATTGATCGGGCTCGCCGGGACGGCGCTCGGGGCGGGGCTCGGGATCTTCTGCGCGCATCACGTGGAGTCCGCGGTGCACGGGCTCGAGCGCCTGCTCGGCACGCATTTCCTCGATCCGCGCGTGTACAGCATGAGCGACCTGCCGGCCTGGGTCGAGTGGACCGACGTGGCGCGCGTCTGCGGCGTGGCGTTCGTCCTGTGCGCGCTCGCGACGCTCTATCCCGCGTGGCGCGCTTCGCGCACCGCGCCCGCGGAGGCGCTGCATCATGACGTTTGAGCCGCCGGTCCTCCGCGCGGAGGCGCTGCACAAGAGCTTTCGCCAGGGGCCGGTCACGCTCGAGGTGCTGCGCGGCATCGAGCTCGAGATCGCTTCCGGCGAGCGCGTCGCGATCGTCGGCGCCTCGGGCTCAGGCAAGACGACCTTGTTGCAGATCTTGGGCGGCCTCGATCCGCCGACCGCCGGCAGAGTGTTGATCGACGGCGAGGACATTCACGCGCTCGGCGAGGCGGCGCGGGGAAGCCTGCGCAACAGGGCGCTCGGCTTCGTGTACCAGTTCCACCACCTGCTGCCGGAGTTCTCGGCGCTCGAGAACGTCGCGATGCCGCTGCTCGTGCGGCGCACGCCCGTCGCCGTGGCGCGCGCGCGGGCGCAAGAATTGCTCGAGCGGGTCGGCCTCGCAGAGCGCCTGACGCACCGGCCGCACCAGCTCTCGGGCGGCGAGCGCCAGCGGGCCGCCGTGGCGCGCGCGCTCGTCACGCAGCCGCGTATCGTTCTTGCCGACGAGCCGACCGGGAATCTCGACGGCGCGAACGCCGAGCAGGTCTTCGCGCTGATGCTCGAGCTCAACCGGGAGCGTGGGACGAGCCTCGTCGTCGTCACGCACGACACGCGACTCGCCGCGCGCATGGACCGCGTGCTCACGCTCGAGGGCGGAGTGCTGGCGGGACCGTCGGGGCGCGACGCAGATTCCGGGCACGAGGCAGAGTCCGGCCACGGCGCGCAGTCCGTCCGCCATGCAGCATCTGCCTCCGGCGCAGCATGCGCCCGCGAGGGGCCAGACCCCTATCCGGCCGTCGAGGCGGTGCGCCGCTCGCGGTAGCGTCGCACGACGCTCCAGCGCCAAATGAGCTCGAGCGTGAGCCACCCGCCGATGCCGCAGCCGATTGCGCAGATGAGGCAGCCGACCAGGAACGGCTTCCAGACGGGGCCCAGGCCGTGCTGCAGCCAGTCCCAGCTCAGGCGGAATCCGAAGGCGCGGGGCGCATCGCCCGTGACCGCCGTGCCCACGCGGTAGGCGAGGTAATAGATCGGCACCATCGTGAACGGGTTCACGATCCACGTCGTTGCGATCACGCACGCCACGTTGAGACGCCACACTATCGCGACGAGCGCGGCGAGCGGTGTGTGAACCGGCAGGGGCAGGAAGCAGATGGCGAGCCCCGCGCCGAACGCGGCCGTCACGCCTCGGCGCTGCAGGGACCACAGCCGCGGATCGGTCAGATGCGAGCCGAAGACCTTGAGATACCAGCGGCCCGTGACGACATGAGCGCGGGGCGTGATCCGCCTGATGAGCTGCCGAGGCATAGGCGCGGGCCACTCTACCAGATATGATGAGCCCCCACTTTCGGGGGAAGGTTCAAACGGATGTGGGAAATCGTACGGGCCGGCGGCCCGTTCATGTGGCCGATCATCCTGTGCTCCATCGGCGCCGCTGCGATCATCCTCGAGCGCCTGTGGACGCTGCAGGAGAAGCGCGTGCTGCCGCGCGATCTCACGAACCGGCTCTGGCAGCTCGTCGAGGCGAACCAGATCAATGACAAGGTGATCGCCGCCCTCGAGCAGAATTCCCCGCTCGGGCGGGTGCTCGCGGCGGGGCTCGCGAACCGGCACCGCTCGCGGGAGATCATGATGGAGCGGCTCGAGGACGCCGGCCGCCATGTCGTGCACGACCTCGAGCGTTTCCTCAACACGCTCGGCACCATTGCCAGCATCTCGCCGCTCCTCGGCCTCCTCGGCACCGTCACGGGCATCATCAAGGCCTTCGATGCTCTGCAAGCGGGCGCCGCAGGCGATCCGCGCATGCTCTCGGGCGGGATCGCCGAAGCGCTCATCGCCACGGCCGCCGGCCTGTGCGTCGCCATTCCCGCGCTCATCAGCTATCGATACCTCCGCGGCCGCGTCGAAGGCTTCGTGATCGAGATGGAGAAGGATGCCATCAAGCTCGCCGACGCGCTCGAGGCCGCGCGGCCGGGCATGCACGAGGCCCCTAAGCCGGGCACGCACGAGGCCGCCAGGCCGGAGCTCGCGAGGCCCGACTTCGTAAGATCCGAGCCGGCGCGAGCCGAGGCGCTGCGTGCCGAGGCGCGCCCGGAATCCGCCCGCGTCGAAGCACTCCGCTCCGCGGCGAGGCGCGTCCCGAGCTCGTGAAGGCGCGCCGATGAACCTGCGCCCGCGGCGGCTCGAGGATCCCGAGATCAATCTCGTCTCGCTGATCGACGTCGTCTTGATGATGGTGGTGTTCTTCATGCTCTCGAGCTCGCTCACGCAGGAAGGACGCATCCACATCCGCCTGCCGCAGGCGGGGAGCGTGCCCGCCGGCAGGCCGAAGCTCGAGCCGCTGACGGTCACCGTCACGCAGCAGGGCGGATATCTCGTGAACGGCCGCGAGCTGATCAATTCGAGCCCCGAAACGCTGCGCGCGGCGCTCCTGGCCGCCGCCGGGTCGAGCCGCAGCCAGCGCGTGACGATCCGCGCGGATGCTCGCTCCACGCATCAGTCGGTGGTCACGGCGATGGACGTGCTCGGCCGGCTCGGCTTCGTCGAGATTACGATCGCGACCATCGAGAGCGAGCCCGCGGGCAAGCCTTGATGGACGTGGAGCGAGCGCAGCCCGCCGCGGCATCGGACGCGCTCGGCACGTACCGGCGCCTGCTCGGGTACGTGGGACGGCATCGCGGCGCGTTCGCGCTCGGGATCGCCGGCGCGGTTCTCTATTCGGCGAGCACCGCGGCGCTTGCGTGGGTCGCCAAGCAGCTCGGCGACAAGGCGTTCACGCACCCCGACCCGCGCATCGTGCTCTGGCTCCCGGTCGGCCTCGTCGCGCTCTTCGTGCTGCGCGGGCTCGGCGACTTCACCCAGACCTGGTTCATGGGCTCGGTGAGCCGACGGATCGTGAGCGAGCTGCGCCAGGAAGTCTTCGACCGCATCCTCGCCCTGCCGCTCGCTTTCTTCGAGCGCTCGTCGGCCGCGGCATTGCTGTCGAAGCTCACGTACAACACGGAGCAGGTCGGCCAGGCGAGCACCGACTCGATCGTGGTGCTCGTGAGCACGAGCCTCACGATCCTATGGCTCATCGGCGAGCTCCTGTGGTTCAACTGGCGGCTCGCGCTCGTCTCGCTCGCTATGGGTCCCCTCGTCGGCTGGCTCGTGACGCAGGTCAATCGCCGCTTCCGGCGCTACGGCCGGCGCATACAAGACTCGATGGGCGATGTGACTCGCATCGCGAAGGAAGGCTTCGAATCGCCGCGGCTCGTCAAGGTCTACAACGCCGAGCGGCACCTCGGCGCTCAATTCCATGCCGTGAACGAGCACAATCGCCGCTCGAACATGCGCCTCATCCTGACGAAGGGCCTCTCGAGCCCGATCATTCAAATCCTCACCGCGCTCGGGGCGGCGTTCGTGCTTTCGTATGCGATCGCGAGCGCCGTGCGCGGGCAGATGACGACCGGCGATCTTCTGGGCTTCCTCGCGGCGCTCGGCATGATCCCGACGCCGCTCAAGCAGCTGATCGGCGTCGCGGGACCGATGCAGCAGGGCATCGCGGCCGCGCAGAGCCTGTTCGAGGTGCTCGATACGCCGGCCGAGCCGACAGGCGGCGGATTCACGGCCGCGCGCGTGCGCGGGGAGGTCGAGCTCGAACGGGTGTCGTTCAGCTACCCCTCGAGCGGCCGGACGGCGCTGCGAGACGTGTCGCTCCGCGTGGCAGCCGGCGAGCGGGTCGCGGTCGTGGGACGCTCGGGCAGCGGCAAGTCGACGTTGGTCAGCCTGCTGCCGCGTTTCTACGACGCGAGCTCCGGCGTCGTGCGGATCGACGGCCGCGACGTGCGCGAGTTCGATTTAAAGAGCCTGCGCGATCAGATCGCCGTCGTATCGCAGGAGGTCGTCCTGTTCGACGACACTATCCGGAACAACATCGCGTTCGGGCGCAGGATGCCGCACGAGGCGGTCGAGCGCGCGGCCGAGGCCGCACACGTGCTCGAGTTCGTGCGCGGGCTGCCGAAGGGGCTCGACACCCGCGTCGGGGATCGCGGCGTGCTGCTCTCCGGCGGGCAGCGCCAGCGCATCGCGATCGCTCGCGCGCTGCTGAAGGATGCGCCCATTCTGATCCTCGATGAAGCCACCTCGGCGCTCGACACGGAGGCCGAGCGGCACATCCAGGCGGCGCTTGGCGAGCTCATGCGCAACCGCACCACGTTCGTGATCGCGCACCGGCTTTCGACCGTCGAGCAGGCGGATCGGATCGTCGTGCTCGACGCCGGCCGAATCGCGGAGCTCGGTTCGCATGCCGAGCTCATGGCAGCGGGCGGCCTGTACGCGCAGCTCCACGGGCTGCAATTCAACGGCTGAACGCACGGTGAAGGGGCTCGCGGCGCTCTGGTATCCCGCGGCGGGCGAGTCGTCGCGGGCCGCGCGCTGCGCACTCGCGCTGTTGCAGCCGCTCGCATGCCTCTACGGCGCCGGCGTTCGCGCGCGGCGCCTGGCCTATGAGCGCGGATGGCTCAAAGCGCACGCGGCCGGCCGGCCCGTGATCGTGGTCGGCAATCTCACGGTCGGCGGCACCGGCAAGACGCCGCTCATCCTCTGGCTCGCCGAACGGCTCCAAGCGCGCGGGCTCACGGTCGGCATCGTCTCGCGCGGCTATGGACGCCAGACGGGCGGGGCGCGCCGGGCTCAGGCGGCCTCGCGGTGGGAGGAGATCGGCGATGAGCCGCTGCTCGTTCATCGCAGGACAGGCTGCGCGGTCGCCGTCGCGGAAGATCGCATCATCGCCGCGCGCCGCCTCGCCGCGGAGGGTGTCGACGTCATCCTTTCCGATGATGGCTTGCAGCATTTGAGGCTTGCGCGAGACTGTGCGATCGTCGTGATCGATGGCGCCCGAGGGTTCGGGAACGGGCGGCTGCTGCCGGCCGGCCCGCTGCGCGAGCCCGCGTCGCGCGCGCTCGGCGCGGATGGCATCGTAGTGAACGCGGACGGCATCGTGGTAGACGACGCGGATGGCGCCGGCGCAAGCCGCGCGGCCGATAGCGGACGTGCCATTGCCGTGCTGAAGGACTTCGCAGGGCCCCTGGCGACCATGCATCTGCTCCTCGGCGAGGCGCACCGGCTGGACGGCGGCGGCTCGCCGCAGCCGCTCACGCGCTTTCAGGGCCGGCCGGTCCATGCCGTCGCCGGGATCGGGCATCCCGAGCGGTTCTTCCGGGCGCTCGCGGCGCGCGGGCTTGAGCTGATCGAGCACGCCTTCCCGGATCACCATCCGTTCGCGCGCGGCGACCTCGACTACCCGGATGACCTGCCGATCTTGATGACGGAGAAGGACGCCGTGCGCTGCGCATCGCTCGCGACGCCGCGGATGTGGCATGTCCCTGTCGAGACGCGGCTCGATGAAGCCGGCGGTGCCGCGCTGCTCGCTCTCGTGGCTCGCCGGATCGATGCAAGCCGAGTCCCGAGGCGGTAAAGTGGCCGCATGGATACTCGCCTCCTCGACATTCTCGCCTGTCCGGTGTGCAAGGGACCGCTGCAATACCGGCGCGATTCTGAGGTGCTCGTCTGCCGGCTCGACCGGCTGGCCTATCCCATTCGGGACGAAGTGCCGATCATGCTCGAGGAGGAGGCTCGCCAGCTCGCGGCGGACGACCCGCTGCTGGAACGTTGAGCGAGCCGCCGCAGCCGTGCTGCGCGCCGTCATCCCTGCGCGTCACGATTCATCGCGCCTGCACGGCAAGGTGCTGCTGCCGCTCGCCGGCAAGCCCATGCTCCAATGGGTGTGGGAGCGCGCGCGCGCCTCGCGCGCCGACGAAGTGCTCGTCGCGACCGATGACGCGCGCGTGGCCCGAGCAGCCGAGGGGTTCGGCGCGGAGGTCGTCATGACTGCGGCGGCGCATGCGTCCGGCACCGATCGGATCGCAGAAGTGGCGTGGCTGCGGCGCTGGCCGGACGATGATCGCGTGGTCAACGTACAGGCGGACGAGCCGCTCATGCCGCCGGCGCTCATCGATCAAGTGAGCGACCTGCTCGAGGAGCGGCCCTGGGCGCACATCGCCACCCTGGCGAGCCCCATCGCCTCGCTCGAAGCGCTGCTCGATCCCAACGTCGTCAAGGTTGTCACGGGGCGGGAGGGGCGCGCGCTCTACTTCAGCCGCGCACCGATCCCGTGGGATCGCGACGGCGCGCCGTCCGGGCCGGCGAGCCAGCGCAGCTTCGCCTCCGCCCGGCGCCACATCGGGCTTTATGCGTATCGCGTCGGTGCGCTCCGCCGGCTCGCGGCGCTTGCTCCGGGGCCGCTGGAGCAGCGCGAGAAGCTGGAGCAGCTGCGCGCGCTCGAGAACGACCTCGCGATCGTCGTCGGCGATGCCGCCGAGCAGCCGGGGCAGGACGTGAATACGGCGGAGGATCTCGAGCGGGCGCGGGCGCTGCTCGAAGCGGCGGCCGAGGCGCGGGATTGACGCGGGGCCGCAATGGATCGGATCAGCATTTTATATCCGTGCGCGTAGCGCGCGAGCTGGCTGGGAATCGAGACGCGATGGATCGAATCAGCGTTCTGTTCGTTTGCTTGGGCAATATCTGCCGCTCTCCGACGGCGGAGGCGGTGTTTCGGACGCTCGCCGCGCGGGAAGCCCCCCATCTCCATTTGATCGTCGAATCGGCCGGCACCGCCGATTACCATGTCGGCAGGTCGCCGGATGCGCGGGCGCAGGCTGCCGCCCGCCGCCGCGGCTATGACATGTCGGGGCTGCGCGCGCGCATGATCGAGCAGCGCGACTTCGAACGCTTCGATCTGATCCTGGCGATGGATCGCAGCAATTTGACCGCGCTGCAGCACCTGGCGCCCCCCGCGGCGCGCGACCGCGTAAAGCTGTTCCTGGAGTTCGCCCAGGACGCCGACGCCCTCGAAGTGCCCGACCCCTACTACGGCGGGCCGAACGGCTTCGAGGAGGTGCTCGATCTCATCGAGGCGGCCTCACTGGGTCTGCTGCAGCATTTGCGGGCAAGCGCGCGCGGCGCGTTTGATCAGCTGCCCTCGTCTCGGCCCGCAGGATCGGGGGGCAGCGGCTCCGAAGGCGCGGACGACCACACGACGTAGGGCTTGCTCGTTCGCCCTGCCGGGCCTTCGAGCGGCGGCGCCGGCTCGAAGTGCGCGATGGGGCGGGGCTCGCGCGTGTGAGGCGCTGAATCGCGGTGCTCCGGCGGGGTATCATGCCGCTCTGGCCGGGGGAAGGCGCTTGGCTCGGCCGGCGAGGGCGAAGGCTCTGTGGAGGGCGCTTCGGATGCGCCGGAGCGGGCTGCGGACTCGTCATGGTGCCTCCCGCCGGCAACCGACCCGCTGGCCTCAGCCACCGACCCGCCGGTCTCGGCCGTTTCGCCGCTTCTGTGCGCCTCGCCGTTCCTGCGCGCCTCACTGCTCCCGGGTACTTCGCCGTTCCCGGGCAGTCCACCATTCCCGGTCCCGGCACTGCTGACTGCCGCGCCGGTGGCCATGTCGCGGGGGCCACCGCCGCCGCGACGTCCGCGGCGCCGTCCACGCCGGCCTCGACGCTCGCCTCGTTCGCCATGTTCGCCGCGAGGTGCGTGCTCGGCATCCCTGCCTAGCTGCTCGGTGTCTCGGTCTCGCTGTTCCATGTCCCGGCCTCGCTGGTCGGCATCCCTTCCTCGCTGATCGGCTTCGCTGCGTCCCGGCTCTGCTTCGTTGCCTGCTTGCGCGGGCTCGCTGCCTGGAAGCCGGGCCTCATGGCCTTGCGGCTCGGTTGCCATCTCTCGGTCACGCTCCCGACCCCGGTTTCGCCCGTCGGCCCGGTCGCGTCCGTGGCGGCGTGATCTCGAGTGACCGCCGCGCCGGGCGTCCACTGCGCCTGCTCGTTCGCGGCGCTCGGGGAACGCTGTGCCCCCCGCGCCTCCTGCGGCATGGGCGACGATCTGCTCGGGCCGGAGAGCAGGCTGCCCGTTCTTCGCCGCGTCCGGGGTATCCGCCGGGGCGGTCGAAGGAAGGCGGCCCACCTCGCCGCCTCCGAACCAGCGCTTGAAACGCTCCCACATGCCAGGCCGCGCATCGTAGGCGGGAGCGGCGGCCGCCGGCTGAGGCGCCTGCGCCGACTGGGAAAGAGACTGGGCAGCAGGGATCGGCGCCGGCGTTGCCGGCAGCGTCGCCGTCACCGCGGCCACCTCGGCGGCCGGCTTCTTCTCCTTCACGGCGGGGTCCGCGACTTCCGGCGCAGTGGGCATCAAGTAGCTCACTTGCCGGTTCTCCGGCAGCTCGGTCTCATCGTCGCGCACGCGCCTGATCGAATACTCCGGCGTCTGGATGTTCGGATTGGGGACAATGACGATATCGGCGTCGCTCTTGTCCTCGAGCGTGCGCAGCCACTCTCGCTTCTCGTTGATGAGGTACGTCGCCACATCGACCGGCAGCTGCGCGATCACGCGGTTCGTGCGCTCCTTGCGCGCCTCCTCGCCGAGGAGGCGAAGCAGCGCAAGAGCCATCGATTCGACGCTGCGGATGCTGCCGATGCCCGTGCAGCGCGGGCAGACGATGTGACTCGTCTCGCCGATCGACGGGCGCAGCCGCTGCCGCGACATCTCGAGCAGGCCGAACCGTGACAGCCGGCCGATCTGGATGCGGGCGCGGTCCATCCGGGTCGCCTCGCGGAGCCGGTCCTCGACGTCGCGCTGGTTCTTCGGCGACTCCATGTCGATGAAGTCGATGACGATGAGGCCTCCGATGTCGCGGATGCGCAGCTGGCGCGCGATCTCTTCGGCGGCTTCGAGGTTCGTGTTGAGCGCGGTCGTTTCGATGTCGCTGCCGCGCGTCGCGCGCGCGGAGTTGATGTCGATGGAGACCAATGCCTCCGTATAGTCGATGACGATGCTGCCGCCGGACGGCAACTGAACCTTGTGCGCGTAGGCGGACTCGATCTGGCTCTCGATCTGGAAGCGCGTGAAGAGCGGGATGTCGTCCGTGTAGTGCTTCAGGCGCCGCTGTGCCTCGGGCGGCATGAAGCGCTGCATGTACTCCTGAGCCTTCTGAAAGGCGGCAGCATCATCGACGAGAATCTCTCCCACGTCGTCCGAGAGATAATCGCGCAGCGCGCGGGTGACGGCATCGCTCTCGCGATACACGAGGAACGGCGCGGGGCGCTCCTTGCTCGCCGCGAGGATCTGGTCCCACTGGGCGCGCAGATTGTCGAGGTCCCACTGCAGCTCCTGAGCGGAGCGGCCGACGCCCGCGGTGCGGACGATGGCGCCCATCCCTTCGGGAATCGCGAGCTGGCTCATGACCTCCCGCATCTGATCGCGGTCCTCGCCCTCGATGCGGCGTGAGACGCCGCCGGCGCGCGGGTTGTTCGGCATCAGCACGAGGAAGCGGCCGGCGAGGCTGATGAATGTCGTGAGCGCCGCGCCCTTGTTGCCGCGCTCCTCCTTCTCGACCTGCACCAGGAACTCCTGACCCTCGGTCAGGAGCTCACGGATGTTCATGCGGCCGTGAGGTGCGGTCCGAAAGTACTCCTTCGAGACTTCCTTGAGCGGCAGGAACCCGTGGCGCTGGGCGCCGTAATCGACGAAGCAGGCTTCGAGCGAAGGCTCGACGCGGGAGATGCGTCCCTTGTAGATGTTCGCCTTCTTCTGCTCCCGTGAGGGAAGCTCTATGCTGAGATCGTAGAGTTTCTGGCCATCAACCAGTGCTACCCGCAATTCTTCCTGCTGGATGGCGTTGACGAGCATTCTTTTCATGCGGCCCTACCCGATGCTGGGGGGCCGACGAGGCGGCGGGAGGCCGCTCGCTCGTTTCCACCGAGCGGTGCGGCACATTACTCGAGGATAGGGGCGCTCGGATCATGATGTGCATGACATGGGCCGCCGGTGAGGCGGCGGCGCGCCGAAAACCTTCCGTTACTCAACCGACGGCGCGCCAGCGCTCCCTCAAGGGAGGGGTGGCGGCGCAGCTGCCTTGTCGGCCCAATTGCGAAGGCCTCGAAATCGAGGACCCGGTCTTGACGTTGCCAGTGGCCTGACGGCTTCAATGGCTGGTAGTCAATATAGCACAGAGCTTAGTGCGTAGAAACAAGATCTTACGGTGAGGTCGAGGCGATGGTACGGGAGGAGGGCAGGTCGAGGGCGACGACGCGGCACGTCGAGGTGGGCGAGGAACACACTGGCCAACGCCTCGATAACTACCTGATGCAGCTGCTCGGAGACGTCCCGCGGAGCCGCATCTACCGCCTGGTCCGGCGCGGGGAAGTGCGCGTCAATGGGCGCCGGGCAAAGCCCGATCAACGGCTCGAGGCGGACGACAGCGTCCGGGTGCCGCCGGTGTGGGTCGATGCCACGCCCGCCGTGCCGGGGCGTCCGCCGACTCAGCTCCTCGACCGCGTTGCGGGCGCGATCATCCACGAGGACGAGCGGTTGATCGTCGTGGACAAGCCCGCCGGGCTCGCCGTGCACGGGGGCAGCGGCCGGTCGTTCGGCCTCATCGAGGCCTTGCGCGCGCTGCGCCCGCAGGACGACCTCGAGTTGGTCCACCGGCTCGATCGGGACACGAGCGGTTGTCTGCTCATCGCCCGCCGCCGCAGCAGCCTGCGCGTCCTGCACGCGCTCCTGAGGGAAGGTCGGCTCGAGAAGGGCTACCTTGCGCTCGTGCAGGGTCAGTGGAATTTCGGCCGCCGGCGCATCGAAGCGCCGCTCAGGACGGATTTCAGGGTGAGCGGGGAGCGCACCGTGAAGGTGCATCCGAGCGGCAAGGCCGCAGTGAGCGAATTCCGGCCCGTGCAGGTTTTCGGCTCTCGCACCGGATCCACGCCCCGCGCGACGCTCGTGGAGGTCGCCCTGCACACCGGGCGCACGCACCAGATTCGCGTCCATGCCGCACACGCGGGCCACCCCGTGGCGGGAGATGCGAAGTACGGGGACGAAGTGTTCAACGCTGCGGTGCGCCAGCTTGGGCTGGAGCGGATGTTCCTGCACGCGCATCGCGTGAGCTTCGAATGGCCTCAAGGCGGCACGTTCAGCACGAGCGCGCCGCTGCCACCCGAGCTGAGAGCCGTGCTCGAGCGGCTGAGCTTCACGGGACCGCATGGCCGAGGCGCCGGAGCGTCGCGGCAACCCAGATGAGCGGCAGACCGATGAGCGCGGTCGGGTCGACGCTCTCGATGCGCTCGAACAGGGCGATGCCGAGCCCTTCCGCTTTGAACCCGCCCGCGCAATCGAACGGCCGTTCGCGCGCCACGTAACGCTCGATCTCGTCACCGGAGAGCTGCCGGAAGGTCACGGATGTCTCATCGACATGAGCCGCGTTGAAGTCCGCCGGTCCTAAGATCGCGCAGGCCGTGTAGAACCGCGCCACGGTCCCGCTGAGCGCTGCGAGCTGCTCGCACGCCCGCTCGGGGCTGCCGGGCTTGTCGAGGATGAGCGTGCCGGCGGCGGCGACTTGGTCGCTGCCGATCACGGTGGCCTCGGGATGTTGCCGCGCGATGGCCCGCGCCTTGGCCGTGGCGAGCCGCAGTGCCCGGTCGCGCGGGGCCTCGCCGGCGAGGTAGCTTTCATCGACCCCGGAGCCTTTCTGCGCGAAGGGGACCGCCAACCGGTCGAGCAGCATCCGCCGATAGGGCGACGTTGAGGCGAGGATCACAGGGGTCGTCACGGTACGAAGATATCGGCGTGCGCTTGGTTTTGACTGGAAGAGGGACGCTCCCTATCATACGCGCCCCATGTCGGCGGACTGGTCGAAGCTGCGTGAAGTCGACCCGTTGGCCGACGGCCGAGTCCGGCTCGAATTCACGATCCCCCTCGCCGAGCTCCCGCGGCTGCGCCCGCAGCTCGCGCGCGTGGAGGGAAGCGTCACCGGGCATGTGAGCTTCGATCACGACCAGGGCTTCGCCATCGCGGCGGTGGAAGTCGCGGGAAGCGCCGCGCTCACCTGCCAGCGTTGCCTGCAGGCGGTGGATGTTCCGCTCGCAATTGAGGGGCGGGTAGCGCTGGTGGCCGATGCCGTGGAGGCCGAGCGAGCGCCGGCAGGGCTCGAGACCATCCTGGCGCCGGCGCACCGCATCAGCCTGCGCGACCTGGTGGAGGAGGAGGTACTGCTCGCGCTGCCGATCGTGCCGCGGCACGCGGCGGAGAGGTGCGCGCCCGGGGGCAATTCAGGCGAGACACACAGACCGTTTGCACGGCTCGAAGAGCTGTTCAAGCGCGCAGAATAGGTTATCAGGAGTCATCCATTCATGGCCGTTCAAAAGAGCCGCAAGACGCCCTCGCGCCGCGGCATGCATCGCTCCCACGACGCGCTCGCCACGCCCGCGCTGTCGATCGATCCGCAGTCGGGCGAGACGCACCTGCGCCATCGCATCACCCCGGACGGGTTCTATCGCGGCCGCCGCGTGATCGAGAAGCCTGCGGAAGCCGAGGATGAGCCATAATCGCTTGATGGTGGGCGGGCCGCGATGACGCCGCGAGCGGCGCGGACCGGGAGATGGTGCCGCGGACAACTCCGGCGTCGCGGACGGCTGCTCGCCAATACGTGTCTACCCTCGCCATCGACGTGATGAGCGGCGACCGCGGGCCGGAGGAGCGCATTGCGGGCGCGCTTCGGGTCCTCGGCCGCTGCCGCGATCTCACGATGCTGCTCGTCGGCCGGCCGGATGAGATCGCGCTGCGCCTGCGGGGACTCGACGCCTCCTGGAAGGATCGCCTCGACATCGTTCCGGCCTCTCAAGTCATCGCGATGGACGACCCTCCGCGAGCCGCGGTGCGCCGCGGGCGGGACTCATCGATGCGTGTCGCGGTGAATCTTGTGAAGGAGGGACGCGCCGCCGCCTGCGTCAGCGCGGGCAACACGGGCGCGCTCACGGCGATCTCTCACTTCGTCTTGAAGACCGTCGCGAACGTCGAGCGCGCCGCCATCATGTCGGCCATCCCCTCGCTCCAGGGACACACCCACATGCTCGATCTCGGGGCGAACACTCGCGCGACGGCGGTGCAGCTCGCGCAGTTCGCGCGCATGGGCTCGATCGTCGCGCGCGACCTGCACGCCATCCCGGCGCCGAGGGTCGGGCTGCTCAACATCGGCGAGGAGAACACCAAAGGCCATGATGTCGTGCAGGCCGCGCACGCGCTGCTCACCGCGAGCGACGTTCGGTACGTCGGATTCATCGAGGGGGATGGGATATTCACCGGCGAGGCGGACGTTGTCGTGACGGACGGCTTTACGGGCAACGTCGCTCTGAAGACGATGGAAGGGCTCGCGAGGCTCATTGCGGCGCGGACCCGGCAGGCGTTCAGCGCTTCCTGGCGCGGAGCCCTCGGCGCGCGGATCGCACGGCCGGCGTTGCGGCGACTCGCCGACGGGCTCGATCCTCGGCGCTACGACGGTGCCTGTATGGTCGGGCTTCGAGGCATCGTGGTAAAAAGCCACGGCCGCGCCGATGCGACGGCCTTCGCCCGCGCCATCGAGCTCGCCGCGCACGCCGCCCAGGGCGGCCTCACCGCCCGTGTCGCGCAGGCGTTCCCGTGAGTCCGGGCTTCAGCCGCCGGCCTGAGGCACCAGCGCAGACGGCGTTCGGCGGCAGAATGGCGCACGGGGCCGAGAAGGGGGTGAAGGGGGGTTGATGTACTCGCAAATCGCCGGCACCGGCTCGCACCTGCCCGAACGCATTCTCACCAACCACGACCTCGAGCGCATGATGGACACCACCGACGAGTGGATTCGGGAGCGCACGGGCATCGAGAGACGCCGCATCGCGGCGGATCACGAGACGACGGTCGATCTCGCGGAGCCCGCCGCGCGCCGCGCGATCGAGGCTGCGGGCGTGCAGCCGGAGGACGTGGATTTCATCGTGTTCGGCACCACGACGCCCGACTACATCTTCCCCAACTGCGGAGCGCTCCTGCAGCACCGGCTAGGCTGCCGGCCGGGCGGGGCGGCGTTCGGCGTCGAGACGGCGTGCAGCGGATTCTTGTATGCGCTCGCGATCGCCGACAAATTCGTGCGCGCGGGGGAGTCGCAATGCGCGCTCGTCGTGGGTGCGGAGACGATGTCCCGGATCACGGACTGGACGGACCGTTCGACGGCCGTCCTCTTCGCGGACGGCGCGGGGGCGGTCGTGCTGCGGCCATCGAGCGAGCCGGGCATCCTCTCGACGCATCTGCACGCGGACGGCCAGTACAAGGACATGCTCTACTGTCCCGGCGCAGTGCCGCGCGAGACGGGCGCGCACGCGGGCTCGCGGCACAAGCCCGTGATCAGGATGACGGGGAACGAGGTCTTCAAAGTCGCCGTGACGAACCTCGGCAAGGTCGTGGACGAAGCCTTGCAGGCAAACAACCTCGACCGCTCGGCAATCGACTGGCTGGTGCCGCACCAGGCGAACATTCGCATCATCCAGGCGACCGCGCGCAAGCTCGAGTTGCCGATGGAGCGCGTCGTCGTGACCGTCCAGGATCACGGGAACACCTCGACGGCATCCGTTCCGCTCGCGCTCGATGTCGGCGTGCGCGACGGACGCATCAAACGGGGCGATCTCCTCCTGCTCGAAGCCTTTGGAGGCGGTGTGACGTGGGGAGCCGCGCTCGTGCGGTTCTGACGAGGGCGGTTCGCAGGGGAGACGAACGACCGCAGGCGCCGCGATCGTGCGGTTCCGAGCACAGGCGAGGAGCCACCGGCTCCCCGTCTCCCTCGGCCGCGCCGCCCTGCCGGCGGATGGCCCCGGCACGGAGAGAGCGCCGCGCCGGATGACGCGGCGCGGCGCTCTACAGCGCCTTCGAGAGACGAGCTGCGCTTACTTCGAGACCGACCGCTTGAACATGCGGTCCAGCTTCTCGTTGGTGGCGTCGACGGCCGACTGGGCGGCCTGAGCAGCGGCCAGCGCTTGGTTGGCCGTGCTCTGCGCACCGCTCGCCGCCTGGCTCGCCGACTGCGCGGCGCTGGAGGCCTGGTCGGCCGACGACTTCGCCGCCTGCACGTCAGACTGCAGCTTGCTCACCTGCGACTTCAGGTCCGCGATGTCGGACTGCAGCGGCTTGATGTCCGTGCAACCCGCCAAACCGATCACGACTGCCGCAGCAGCCACCTTCATTACGGTCGCGCTCTTCATGACACACGTCCCCTTCTGGGTTGTTGAGTGAGGGAGTCCCTGAAACAGGGCGATGCGAAGAAGCGAGCGTAGTGCCTCCGCCACAGTCTTCGCAAGCCATGCAATGCCATCAAATCCGCACGCGGAATGCAACTGCTTGACATTCCGCTCCGTCGGCAAGTCGCGACAGGCGGCCGCGCGCACGCTCGTTCCAAAGCGCTTGCAGAGCGGGAATCGTGCGGCCGCGAGCTGGTCGGGCTCTGCCGATACGGCCTAGGTAAGGGCTGCGAGTTTGGATTCAAGGGAAGGCACGGAGTTCCGCCGTTTGCGGCGTGGGTCGCTGTCGGCGGAAGGTCGATCGCCATTGGCAGAAGGTCGACCGCTATCGGCGGTGCCACCGGCGCAGAATTTCGCGCGCCGCATTATGCCCCGGCAGCCCCGTGACGCCGCCTCCGGGATGGCTCCCGGACCCGCAGAGATAGAGCCCCGCGACGGGGGTGCGATAGTCGCCGTATCCGAGCACCGGCCGGGCGGCCCAGAGCTGATCGAGCCCCAGCGCGCCGTGGAAGATGTCGCCGCCGATGAGGCCGAAGCGCTCCTCCAGATCGAGCGGGGAGAGTGCGAGGCGGCCGACGATACTGCGCCGGAAATTCGGGGCGTAAGCGTCCACGGTCTCGATGATCCGGTCCGCGACGCGCTCCCGCTCGTCCCGCCAGCTGCGCCCCTCCGGGAGCCGATAGGCGAAGTGCTGGCAGAAGAGGCTCGCCACATGGGCTCCCGGCGGCGCGAGAGTCGGGTCGAGGGTGGTCGGGACGAGCATTTCGATGATCGGCTCGCTCGAGACTCCCGAGGTGCGGGCATCGAGATATGCGCGCTCCAGGTACGTCAGCGAGGGCGCAATGATGATGCCGGATGCGAGGTGCGTGCTCGCCTCCGGCCGAGACGTGAAGCGCGGGAGCTCCGCGAGCGCGACGTTCATGCGGAAGGTGGCCGACTCGCACCGATAGCGTGTGATCCGAGCGCGGAAATCGGCGGGCAGGGTGTCGCGATCGAGGAGGGACAGGAAAAGCAGTTTCGGGTTGACGTTGGCGGCGATGACCGGTGCGCGGAAAGTGCGCCCATCGGCGAGCCGGACGCCGGTGGCGCGGGCGATGGCGGGGGGTGCACCGATGCGCGTGCCGGCGCGGTCGAGGCGGTTGACGCGGTTGAGTCGGTTGAGGCGGTTGGTCCGGGCCGCGCGCCGCAGTCGGGACGGGCCGTGAGCCTTCGCGGCGGGCTCGGTGAGAATCGCGGCCACAGGCGCATCGGTCAGGATGCGAACCCCGAGCCGTGCCGCTTCGCGCGCCATTGCCTGCGTGATGGAGCCCATGCCGCCTATGGCATGGCCCCACACGCCGCGCTTGCCGTTCACCTCGCCCCAGACATGGTGCAGCAGCACATACGCGCTCGTCGGAGCGTAGGGGCTCTGGAAGGTGCCGACGATCGCGTCGAACGCATGCAGCGCCTTCAGGGCGTCCCAGTCGAACCAGGCATCGAGCACATCGCCCACACTGCGAGTGAAGAGCTCATGGAGCACCCGCTGGGTCTCGAGGGGGAGGCGCCGGAGGCGGCGGCCGAGCGTGAGCAGGCTCCAAAGATCACGCGGGCCGCTCAAGCCGGCAGGAGGCGTTTCGAGCAGCAGATCGCGGAGGACATCGGCTGCGCCTTCGAGCATCCCAAGGAAGGCGGGCAGTCGCTCGGCGTCACGGGGAGCGTACCGTTGCACCGCAGCGAGCGTATCTTCGAGGGTGGGCCCGGCTGAGAGCGCGCGGCCATCGGGCAATGGCAGGAAGTTCTGCATGGGGCGCTCGACGATCTCGAGGCCATGCTGGGTGAGCCTCAAGTCGCGCACCACCGTGGGGTGCAGAAGGCTCACGGCGTAGCTTGCTGTTGAGTTGCGGAAGCCGGGATGGAATTCCTCGGTGACCGCGGCGCCCCCGACGATGCCGCGACGTTCCAGGATGAGGACCTTGAGACCGCTTCGGGCAAGGTAGCAGGCGCAGGTGAGGCCGTTGTGGCCCGCGCCTACGATTATGACGTCGTAATCGACGTCGCTTGCGCGAGGTCGAATTCTGGATATAATCACAGTTGTATGGGCAAACAGCTCACCGCCATGTCCGACCTGACGCCCCGCCAGTCCCAAATCCTCCGTCTCATCCAGCGCTTCATCACGGAGACCGGCATGCCTCCGACTCGCGCGGAGATCGCCCGCGAGCTCGGCTTCAGATCGGCCAACGCCGCGGAGGATCATCTGCGCGCGCTCGCGCGTAAAGGGGTCATCGCGCTCATCCCCGGCACTTCCCGCGGCATTCAGCTGAAGGACACGATCCGCGAGCAGCTCGGCCTGCCGCTCATCGGCCGCGTGGCCGCCGGCAAGCCGATCCTCGCGGAGGAGAACATCGAGACGCGGCTGCAGATCGATCCGGCGATCTTTCAGCCGCGCCCTCATTATCTGCTGAAGGTGATGGGCATGAGCATGAGAAATGCCGGCATCCTCGACGGGGACCTCGTCGCCGTGCACCGCACCTCCGAGGTGCGCAGCCGCCAGATCGTGGTCGCGCGGCTCGAGAACGAGGTCACCGTCAAGCGCTACCGGCAGGAAGGCTCCATCGTGTGGCTCCTACCGGAGAACGAGGACTTCGAGCCCATCCGCGTGAATCTGAAGGAACAGCAGCTCATCATCGAAGGGATCGTGGTCGGTGTCGTGCGCCGCAGTGGGAAGGCGGTGGGGTTGGTGTAGCGGCTGAGGCAGTCGGCGCCAAACGGCGGCGGCTGTCAAGCCTGACCCCGCTGCTCCCTCAGCAAGGTCGATCGGACGCGAGTGATGTCGGGCAGGCTCGCACCGCTGGTCGCTGCGCGGCCGTTGGGCTAAGGTTCACGATCCGGCCGGCAGCGATTCAGCAGTAGCCCCGATGACTCTATCGCGTCATGTCCTCGCTCCGATGCTCGCGGCCGTAGCGGCGCTTGCGCTCCGAGCGCCGGTGGGCCTTGCCGCCGACTACGGCGGCCTGGGACCGACCCTCGGTGGCGCGGGACCGACCTCCGGGATTGCTGCGATCGATACGCATCGTTTCCTGCACGACATCACCGTTTTGTCGTCGGACGACTTCGAGGGCCGCTCGCCGGGCACGCGCGGCGAGGCGCTCTCGATCGACTACGTCGAGCGGCAGTTCAGGCAGATCGGCCTCGCTCCGGGAAATCCGGATGGGAGCTACCTGCAGACGGTCCCGATGACCGGCATCGCGAGCCGCCCACAGGCGACGATCAAAGTCGGCGCGAAGACTCTGCATCTGCGCGCGCCCGAGGACTTCGTCGCCTTCTCTGCTGTCCGCAGGCCGCGGGTCGAGATTACGGGGTCGCAGCTCGTCTTCGTAGGCTACGGCGTCATCGCACCCGAATACCACTGGGACGACTACAAGGGGCTCGACGTTCGCGGCAAGACACTGGTGATGCTCATCAACGACCCGCCCGTGCCCGATCCGAAGGACCCAACGAAGCTCGATCCGAAGATGTTTGACGGCAAGGCCATGACGTACTACGGCCGCTGGACGTACAAGTACGAGATTGCCGCGAAACTCGGTGCCGCGGCGGCGATCATCGTTCACGAAACGGGGCCTGCCGCCTATCCTTACTCGGTCGTCGTCAACAGCTGGGGCGGCGAGAACTTCGTGCTCGCGAGCTCGAAGCCGGACGAGGAATATCCGACGGTCGCATCGTGGATCACCTCGGACAAGGCGCGGGAGCTCTTCTCCGACGCGGGGCTCGATTTCGCGGCTCTGAAGAAGGCCGCCGTGTCCCGCAATTTCCGGCCGGTTCTGCTGAACGCTCGCGTGCACTTCACGATCGACAACCGCTGGCGCGACATCGAGTCCCACAACGTGGCCGGCAAGCTCGCAGGCTCCGATCCGCAGCTGAGGGGCCAGTATGTCCTCTACAGCGCTCACTGGGATCACTTCGGCTGGGACCGCAGGCTTCCCGGCAGCAAGCACGATCAGATCTATCACGGCGCGCACGACAATGCCTCGGGCGTCGCCGCGCTCCTCGAGCTCGCCCGTGCCTTCGAGGCGCTTTCGAGGCCGCCGAGGCGCTCGATCCTGTTCCTCGCCACGACGGGGGAGGAGCGGGGCCTGCTCGGCGCGCGCTACTACGCGCTGCATCCGCTCTATCCCCTGCGCGACACGGTGGCGGACATCAACATGGACGGCATCCAGAGCTGGGGGAGAACACGGGACATCGAGCTCATCAGCGCGGGCAAGTCGACGCTCGATGATGTCGTACGAGCGCAAGCAGGGCTCATGGGGATGGTGGTCGAGCCGGACCTGCATCCGGAGCGGGGGAGCATGTACCGGGCGGACCAGCTGGAATTCGCCCGCGCGGGCGTGCCGGTCGTGTTTCTCGGCGGCGGCCTCGATGTCATCGGCAGGCCTGGGGGATACGGCGAGCGCATGACCGGGGACTACATTGCGCATCATTACCATCAGGTGACCGACACGGTCGATCCCCGATGGGACCTCTCGGGCGCCGCGCAGGAGATCGAGCTGCTGCTGCGGGTGGGGTACTCCGTTGCGGAGTCATCGAGCGATCCGCAATGGAATGCCGATTCGGAGTTTCGCGCGGCGCGCGAGAGGACGATGAACGCGCCTCGTGGCGGGCGCTGATCCCCGGCGCTGATCCCGCAAGCGGACCGAGTGATCTCCCTCGCGACGGTCACAGCGACCTGAATCGAACGTCTGCGAACGCCGCGGCCGCAGGTGCCTGAGAGCCGACTGACCGGAGTCGCCGCAGCAGAGCACTCCGTACATCGACCTGGGTGCCCTGAGAGCGCGGCTGTCGGTCTGTTGCGCATCCGCCCGGCTCGCCTATCATGCTCGCGATTCATCGCGGCGCCGCCGCATCGATTGGGGGACGATATGGACGAGCAGATCGTGAACCGACGGCACATCCTGGGAGGCATGGCGGCGGCAGGCGCGGCCGGCCTGCTCGGCGGCGGCGCCCGCGGCGCGGCGGCGGGTGATATTCCCAACGTGGGTCCCTCACAGCCGCCTCCGATCACCGACGTGCGGGACAAGGTCGCCTACATCACGGGCGGCTCGAGCGGCATCGGCCTCGGCATCGCGCAGGTATTTCACCAGGCCGGCATGAGGGTCGTGATCGGCTACCTCGATGAGCTCCACATCGCAGATGCGCTCAAACATTTCCCGCCCGGCGATCCGCGCGTGCATGCGATCCAGCACGATGTCTTGGACCGTGACCGGTGGGAACGCGTTGCCGACGAGATCGAAAAGAAGTTCGGAGGACTCCACATCCTCGTCAACAACGCAGGCGTCGGCCTGCAGGCGCCTGCGAGCACCGGCACCTACAAGGACTGGGAGTGGGGGCTCGGGGTGAATCTCTGGGGACCCATCTACGGCGTCCACACGTTCGTGCCGCGGATGCTCGCCAGCAAGCAGGGCTCGCACATCGTCACCACGACTTCGACCAGCGGCATCCTGCCGGGCAGCGGCGCCGGCATCTACACGGTGTCCAAGATCGCTGCAGTGGGATTGATGGAAGAGCTGCGGCTCGAGTTGCAGCACACCAACATCGGCACCTCCGCCTTCATCCCGGGCCTTACCCGCACCAACATCGGACAGAGCGAGCGCTATCGGCCGCCTTCTCTGAAGAACGAGGGACCGCCGGCCGTTGCGCCGGGCGCGCAGCCGCGGTCTGCCGCCGGCGGCGGCGCGCGGCGCGGTCGTCCTCCCCGCTTTCCCGCATTCACGGGCGGCAGCCCTGCGGCGGCAAGGCCGATGGACCCGGTGGTGGCGGCCCGCTTCGTGCTCGACGGCATCCTGCACAACGATCTGTACATCGTCGCCGAGCCCGAATATCGGGAGGGCGTCGAAGCGCGCTGCAATGCGCTGCTCGCGTCGATGATTCCGTTCAAGCCGCTGCCGGCGGAGCTGATGCGCCAGAACCACTACCGCACGACGATCTACCTGCAGGAGATCGCGCATCGCAAGGCGACGCAGAAGCGCGATATCGCTGGAACGTGAGGCTCGGCGAGGGCGCAGGTCTCCATCGCGGCGGGAACTGCGACCGGGCCCTGGCATTTTGCCGGTGAGGCCTGCGGCCGTTCGATGAGGCTCCCGCCGCGAGCGGCGGCAAAGGCAACGCGCGGGCGTCCATCCTGAACGCCCGCGCAAGGGGTCCTTGCAACCGTCCCGGGGCTAGAAAGCGTAGAACGGACCGTTCACCGTGCTGCTTCCGTTCGCGACGGAGGCGCCGGTGAAGCCGATGTAGACATTCTGTCCGAAGAAGAACGGCAGTCCCCAGATGAACGGGTTCGTCCCGCCGTAGCCATCGGCCGGCGGCTGCGCGGCGATCGAGCTGAACACGATGCTGCTCCCACTCACGAGCGTCTGCGCGTTCGCCACGGTGAAGCTTACCGTTGCGGAGCCGGTCCCGCCCGACCCGGTCACCGTCGCCTGGAGATTCAGCGCCGTTGACGGGCAGTAGAAAGTTGCGAGCGGATTGCTCGGACTGTTCGGCTGGCAAGTCGGAATGCCAGAATCAGTGAACAAGTTGGCGTACGAGCCGGTGTCGAACCAGCTGTTCGTGAACTGCGTCCCCTGTGACTGGCCCTGCAGGGTGTAGGTCGTGGTGATCGCGCCCGACGATGGATCCGCCGCGAGCACCGTCTTCACGCCGGTGAGCGCGTTGTTGCTCTCGGTGCCGATGCCGAAGACGATCGTCCCCTGATAGGAAGGGGCGCCCTGGGTGGGGTCTACCGCTGTCGTCAGCTCGATGATCACGCCGTTGTTGTCGGTCGCGAACTTCGTGACCGGATTCGTGACCAGCACGGCGGGATCGGAGGGGGCGGCGGAGATATTCGCGCTGCAATTGCCGGCGGGAGTGCAGGAGTAGTACTGTGTCACGCATCCACTGCCCGAGCAGTCGTACATCAGAGGGCCGATGCCGATCACGCCGTTCGCGCCCAGATCGGCTACCGTATTGATGAATCCCGTCTGATCGCAGCTCGGCTTCGGGGAGCTGGTGGTCGGTGTGGCGATGAGCTGGATCGGCACGGGCACGGTCGTCGTCTCATTGACGCTCTGGCCGGTGATCTGAACGACTGCCGTGACGACGCTGCCGAATGCCGTGCCAACCCCCGATTCGGTCGGAAGCTGAACACAATCTGCCAGCGTGTTGCCGGAGCCGGAGGGCGCACTCGGGTCGGGCTCGGGGGTGAGGGTGAGCGACACCCCTTGTGCCTGCTCGGCTGCGCTCAGCGCCGAGGCGAGAATGCGCAACCCACTGATCGCCGTCGACACGTGGACGTGATCGATCTTGACGCAGGTCGTCGTTTGGGGCTGGCAGACGTTGAGATCGACAAATAGATAATTGTCCGGAGAGGCATGATTCTGGCAGATCGACGCCGGCCCGCAATCGACATAGGCGGTCACGGAATTCGCTGGGGCCGACGAGCTGGAAGAGCTGGAAGAGCTGGAAGAGCTGGAAGAGCTGGAAGAGCTCGACGAGCTCGACGCGCTGCTCGAGCTCGACGCGCTGCTCGAGCTCGACGCGCTGCTCATGCTCGATGAGCTGCTGGAGCTCGAGGAGCTCGCGGAGCTCGACGAACTGGACGAGCTCGTGGGCGGCGGAGTCGAGTTGGAGGACCCGCCGCCGCCGCACGCCGCGAGGCCTCCGATCGTGAGAGCCACGAGACCAACCTGGAAGACTCGAATCAACTCTAGCCGCGCTCGCATGACGTTCTGCCTCTGTGTGGATCGCGCACCCGGGCTCGATCTCTCGACTGGCAGGAAGGGCGCTCGATGAGTTGCCACCCCCGACGCCGGGGCGTGCAGATCACGCGCCGAGCGCAGGGTGCGGAACCGTTCGGCTGCCTCCCTGTTCGTCGAGTCCTGTCTCTATGGCCGTTCCCGGCTCGCTCCTCCCGTGAGCGGAGGAGCAGCCGGTTCGATGCCTATCTCGACCTCGAGCCTGTGAGTTGGCGGGAGCTTCGCAAGCGTCGTGCCCGCCCCCGACGGAGGTCGGCAGCCGGCGACGGTGGGGTGGCGTGGCGGGATGGTGGTGGGTGGCGCCGTCAAGTGGTGACGGGCGTGATGAGGTGGCGGCGGGCGACGCCAAGTTGCGGCGGCACAGCGAAACGCGCGACCGGCGCCGCCAGCTTGCGGCGGCGGGCGATCCGGGAGTGGATAGTGGGGAGCTACGAGGCCGCCGACCCTGCGAATTTCATCTGAATCGACCCGCGGCGCGCCAGGAACTTCCAGGTGCCGTTCTCGCGGACGAACCGGTCCTCGAACTCGCCGAAGTAGATCGGGCCGGGAGAGGTGAACGGCGGCTTCGCGTCGCCCGGCGTCGCCGCGATCATCGTGAAGTAGGAGATCCCGCGCGCGGAGTCGCGGCCTTCGACTTCGATGAGAATGTTTGTCGCCAAGTGCCGGGTAAGAAGTTCCTTCGGGCGTGTCAGGAGCGATGCACGGATCGCCTCACGGCCCTGAATGACTTGTTCCGGCGTCAAGGGGCGCGACATGGAGCCGTTCTCGGCAAAGAAGTCGGCGGCAGCAGCGAGGTCACCCAGGTCGAGCGCGCGGAAATAGGCCAGAACGAGGCGTTCACACGCACGTTCGATCTCGCTACGCTCCCCGGCAGTCAAAAGTTCCGACATGGAATCGCCCTCCGAATATAGGCTCGTCAAATCAGGAGACGGTCGCAGGCTCGGCGAGCGACAGCTCGAGCACCGGCGCCGGCAGCGGAGGGCGCCCGAGGATCAGGTCGGCCGCCTTCTCGGCGACCATCACGACGACAGCGTTCGTGTTGCCGCCCACGATCGACGGAAACACGGAGGCGTCCGCCACCCGGAGCCCTTCCAGGCCGATGACCCGCAGCTGCGGATCGACCACGACTGCCGGATCGGAGGCTGCTCCCATGCGGCACGTGCTCACCGGATGATGCACCGTGTAAGCATGGTTGCGGATGTAGGCGAGCAAGTCCTCATCGCTCTGGGCTCCAGGGCCTGGGAGCGTTTCCCGCGCCCGATACCTGGCGAAGGCCGGCGAGGCGAAGATGCGCCGGATCAGCCGCATGGCGCGAATCAGCGGCTCGGCGTCCTCCGGCACGGCGAGGAGGTTTGGATCGATCAGCGGCGCGGCGAAAGGATCGGGGCTCGCGAGCGTGATGCGCCCGCGGCTGCGGGGATACAGGCCGACGGGACTCACGGCGAAGCCGTGGCCGATCGGAAACGGGAAGGACGGCGGCGGGCGCTTCGCCGGCTGGAAGACGAGCTGCACGTCCGGCCGGTCGAGCCCCGGCACGGTCTTCACGAACGCGGCCGACTCGAAGATGTTGTTCGCGATCGGGCCGCGGCGCAGCAGCAGATATTCGGCGATGCTCACGAGATCGCGCGGGAGCGCTCGCACCGAGATGCCGTAGGAGGCCGGATGCTTGGTGCTCATGTGGACTGGGCTCGCGAGGTGATCGTGCAGGTTGCGCCCCACGCCGGGCAGGTGATGCCGCACGTCGAGTCCCACCGATCTCAAGTGCTCGCCATCGCCGATTCCGGAGAGCATCAGAAGCTGCGGCGAGTGGATCGAACCGGCGGCAAGCACGATTTCCCCGCGGGCCCGCAGCGTCGTCCTGCGATCGGGCGGAGCGTCCCGTCCGGCGCCTTGCGCGACGTACGCCTCGACGGCCACGGCGCGCCGGCCATCAAGGACGATCCGTGTCGCTCGCGTCTGCGTCAGCACAGTGAGATTCTGACGGCTCATGGCCGGACGCAGCATCGCGCTTGCCGTCGTCTCGCGCTTGCCGTCCCGGATCGAGAGCTGGCGCAGCGCCATGCCCTCGGTCTCCCCGCCGTTCAAGTCCGCGCGCTCCGGAACGCCGAGGCTCTTCAGCGCTTCGAAGAAGGCGAAATTGAGCGGATTCGGGTGCGTGACGCTCACGACGTGCATCGGGCCATCGCGGCCGTGTAAGGCGGAGGACCCGAAGTTCTCATTGTCCTCGCTGCGGCAGAAGTACGGCAGCACCTCGCGGAAGCTCCAGCCGATCGCGCCCGCACGCGCCCAGTCGTCGTAGTCGCGCGGATGCCCACGGAAGTAGACCATGCCGTTGATGAGTGCCGAGCCACCGAGGCCGCGGCCGCGCGGCACGGGTATCTGCCGGCCGTTCAAATGCGGCTGCGGAACCGTCTCGAAGCCCCAGTTGAGTGCCGCCGTGCGCTGCGCCATGACGACAGCGGCCGGTACATCGACAACGGCGCTTCGCCCCGAGCCGCCGGCCTCGATCAGGCACACCGTCCGGTTCGGATCCTCCGACAGACGCGCAGCGAGCACGCAGCCCGCCGTGCCGCCGCCGACCACAATGAAGTCGAAGGACGGCCCGTGACCTGCCGAATCGGGCGCCATCCGTCGCAAGCGACAGCGGCTACGGCTCGACGTTGAGCATCTGCACCACGTTCATGCCGTCCGCGGCCTTGCGTGAGGCGCCCATCACCTTCGCGCCCGGCTTCACGAGCGAGGGGTCGCCTTGCGTGATGATCGTGATGTGCGTCTGGGGCGAGACATCGATGTTCTGCGTACCGCCCTTGTAGGCGATGTGCAGTACCGTGCCTTCGGCGGTGCCCTTCGACGTTTCCACTTGGCCGTTCGTCATTGTCGCGACGTTGCCGTTCGTCATCGTGGTGTTCGGCGGACCCATCGGATAATGCCCTGCGCCCGTCCCGCGCATGCTCTCCGGGAAAATGTGGCATTCCGTCGCGTAAAGCTTGCCGTCTCGGCCTTTGACGGCCGTGCAGCCCACGAACTTGCCGGAGGCGAGATCAGCGATCGTCCCCGGCCGGCTGGTAGTGATGCGGGTCGAGGGTGCGAGCTCGTAGGTGGCCGTGGTCCCGCCCTGGCCGGCGATCAGGAACTCCCTTCCATCGACTCTTTGGACGGTGCCGGCAATGCGCGTGAGGCCGCGCAGCGGATTGGACGATGCCGCCTCACCGAGGGCGGGCAGGGCGAGCAAGGCGACGCAAGCGCCGATCAGCAGCGGGTTCGTTCGCATGAGAGTGACCTCCGACGGTGGCGAGCCGGCAGCTTCGCCCGGGTCCGGATAGTATCACTCAATATTGATGGTGATGCCGCTTGCGCTGCCGCCGGTCAGGTCGATGGCGGCGGTCTGCGGCTGCCGGCTCAACGTTCCGGCCGGGTCGGCCGAGCTCCACACCCATGCTTCCGCATAGTACAGCCCATAGGCGAAAGGGCTCGCGGAGCTGCCGCCCGGCACACCATTGAACAGCGTCGCCGCCGCTCGTGCGCCGGCCAGATAGGCATCGAGAGGCGTGACGGCGACGATGGCGCCGTTTTGCGTGAGCAGCAGCTCGCCCTTGTCGTATTTGCCGGGACTTGCGACGTTGATCGTCCCAGCGACGGATGCCGAGGTCGACCCGCTCGGAAGCGACAGCGCAGCGACGGAGAACGTCGCGGCACTGCCGGACGACGAGGCGGGGGCGACAGTCGCGCTCAGGGCGCCGTCACCGTAGAGCGGCGCCGAAGCGGCGACGTGATAGGTCGCGGCTCCCTCCGCGGGCGCTGCAGTCGTGAGCGTCGTGGTGCTGCCGGAGACGTAGGTCCCATACGAAAAATTGGCGGCGGACAGCAGCTGATTGGCGTCGAACGTGCCGGTGAACGGATCGATCGGCCGCGCCTCGATGAGATAGGGCACCTCGCCCGAGGACGGAATCGTTTGATAGAACCCGATCCACGCGCCGCGCGTCGCAACGGGCGCCGAGGGGGCCACGTTGACCGCAAATGAGCCGGCGCTCGCGAGCACGACGCCGGTGAGCGTGGCGGAGGCCGCGGAGGAGGGGCTGCCGGAGGCGACGGGCACCGATTTGATGATGACCGTGCCGACGCCGGCGCCGTGGATCACGAGGTCGTACTGTGCAGGCGAGCCGGACGCAGTCGAGAGCGGATACAGGACAAAGCTGCCGTCGGAGCGCAGCGGCGCGCTCTTGACGAGAACATGCCGCGAGCCGTCGCTCGACAGCGTTTCCGCGGAAACTTCGATGCCGCCCACGCCCGAGGGCAGCGCCGCGATGTCGACCTGTCCCTGGATGGTTCCCACCTGCGACAGATCGTATTCCGCCCAGTGTGGAATCAGGACGAAGCCGGCCTGACCGCTCACCGTATACGGAGCCAGATCGCGCGACGCATCGAAATCGACGGCCGTCGAGGTCGTTGCCGCGGTATTGAACGTCGAGGTGCAGCCGCCCGTCGTGGGGTTGTAGGTCTGGCCGAATGAGCAGACCGTGGAGCTGCTCGTCGTGGTGCTCGCGAGCACGCAGGTGCCGGTCGTCGCATCGTACTGGTAGCCGATTGCGCACTGCGGCGTCGTGGTCGGCGTGCCTGCCGCCGCCGCGGCCGTCGTCCCGATGGGCGTGGTGGCGAGGACGCACGTCCCGGTCGCTGCATCGAACGTGTAGCCGGCAGAGCACTGCTGGGAGACCGACGTGCTCATCGAGGGGACGGTCGTGCTCGCGAGCAGCGCGGCGCATCCGCTGCCCGTGGACGTTCCAAGGAGCCCGGTGCCGAAGGTGCTCGTGCCCAGCGTCGAGCCGGTGGACGAGGAGCCGATGGCGCAGCCGAGCGCGGCGAGCGCCGCCTTGTCCGCGCTCTTCACGGTGAGATCGATCGCGAATCCCACGCCCTGCGCTGCATTCGGGACCTCGAGGGGTACCTGGTGCGCGGCTCCGCTGCTGTCGGTGTAGTCCACCTCGTCGTTGTAGAGCGCGGCGGCGCTCTGCGCCGAGCTCGTGAGCGGGTCGGTCGCATCGGCGAGCACGACGCGCATCTGATGATAAGTGCCTGCGGCAAGAGAAAGATTGCCCGCGATCTGCGACAGCGCGCCGTTCGTCACCGCGACGAGATCGACGGTCTGCGGCGTGGAGAGCGTGAACGACTGCCAGCCGGAGTCCTGCGGCCCAGCGGTCGCGCTCGTATTGAACTCGATCTGTTTCACGGTGAGCCAGACGTGCGAGTACGCGGACGGCACGTTCGCTGTCGCCGAGACGTTCGTGCGCGTCTGACACGCCGCGAGCGCAATACAGGCGGCGAGCATCAGGGCGACGCCGAGCGCAGAGCGCGCCCGGGCGGCGCGGGGAGTGTCGGTGCTCGTGCCGTGTCTCGCCATCGTGTCGCGTCAGCGCTTCGCCGCGCGCCTCGCGGTGCGGCCCTTCTCGAGCGGCGGATCGTCGCCGATGTCGTAATCGTCGAAGTCGCTGGTGAGCTCCGCGGTGCGCTTCTCCTCAAGCAGCTTCTCGAGGCGGCGCCAGGCGGGATCGCCGCCCTTCGGGCCGCGGCGCTTCGCGAGATCGAGATCTTTGATGACCGCGTCGAGGTCTTCTCCGTCCTCGCCGAGGGGCTCGTCGGCATCTTCGTCTTCGAATTCGTCCGATTCAGGCTTCTCGCTCATGACCTACGGCGTCACAACAGAACGGTGTGGTGAACGATCTCCCGCGCGCTCCTCGAGGAAAGCTTACCGGATCAGCTGATTCAGCTCGAAGATCGGCAGGAGCATTGCAAAAACGATGCCCATCACGATGACTCCCATGAGCACGATGAGCAGCGGCCCGAGAAGGCCCACGAGCGCGGTGAGCAGACCGTCGAGCTCGCGCTCCTGGCTCGTGGCCGCCTGCTCGAGCATGCTCTCGAGCTCTCCGCTCGCCTCGCCGCTCGAGATGAGATGGATCGTCATGGGCGGAAAGAGGCGGCTCGCGGCGAGCGAGCGCCCGATCGGGGCGCCCTCGCGCACGCGCTGGGAGGTCTCGATGATGGCCTCGCGCATGGGCACGTTCGTGACGACTTCGCCGGCGATCCTGAGCGCTTCGAGCACCGGCACCGCGCTTGCCGTGAGGATGCTCAGGGTGCGCGTGAAGCGCGCGGTGTTGAACCCCCGCGCGAGCTTGCCGACGACGGGCAGCGCGAGCAGCGTCCGATGGAAGCGGCGGCGAGGATCGGGTCGACGCAGCCAGCGCGACACGAGCACCGCGGCGATCATCACCGCAACGAGCATCAGCACGCCGTAAGCGCGCAGGAAGTCGCTCACGGCGATGAGCAGCCGCGTCGCGATGGGCAGCCGCGCGTGGCTCGACTGGAAGACCGCGACGACCTTCGGCACGACGTAGGCCAGAAGCCCCGAGACGATCGCGAAGCACATCACGGTAAGGACGATCGGGTACAGCATCGCGCCCAGGATCTTCTGGCGCGTCTCCTCGCGGCGCTCGGTGTAGTCCGCGAGCCGCTCGAGCACCCGGTCGAGATGCCCCGACTGCTCGCCGGCCGCGACGGTCGCGCGATAGATCTCGGGGAACACGCGCGGGAACTCGGCGAAGCCGTCCGCGAGCGTATGGCCCTCCATCACGCGCGAGCGCACGCCGAGGATGATGCTCTGCACGCGTGGCTTCTCCGTCTGTTGCGAGACGGCGAGCAGCGATTCCTCGAGCGGCAGCCCTGCGCGCACGAGCGTCGCGAGCTGGCGGGTGAAGAGGGCGAGGTCGGCGGCGGAGACGCGGCGCGCGAGGCTGAAGCTCGCCTCACGCTTCGCCTCGCGCTGCGCAACTTCGGTGACCGAGACCGGCAGGAGCTGGCGCTCGCGCAGGAGCTGGCGCACCTGGCGTGCAGTGTCGCCCTCTAGGATACCCTTCCGTTCGCGACCGCCGGTATCGAGAGCTGTGTACTCGAACGCGCCCATGATCGCCGCGGCTGTCAGCCGCTATTCGCAGTCGCCGTTCGTCACGACCCGCACGGCGCGCATCCCTAATCCTCGCGCGTGACGCGCAGCACTTCCTCGAGCGTCGTCTCGCCGGCGAGCACTTTCGCCCGCCCGTCCTCCCGGATCGACGGCGTGAGCGTGCGCGCGTAGCGCTCGAGCTCGTGTTCCGCCGCCCCGTCGTGGATCATCGTGCGCATCGTGTCGTCGACGACGACCAGCTCGTAGACGCCGGTGCGCCCGCGGTAGCCGCCGCCGGCGTCGCGGCCGGGGCGATAGAGCGTCGGCGAGGGATCATTCGGGCCGAGATTGAGCAGCCGCCGCTCATACTCGCCGGCCTGGAACGGCTGCTTGGTCTCCGGATTGAGCACGCGCACGAGCCGTTGCGCGAGGACGCCGATGAGGCTCGAGGAGAGCAGGAACGGCTCGATGCCCATGTCGCGCAGGCGCGTGACCGCGCCGACGGCGGTGTTCGTGTGCAGGGTCGAGAGCACGAGGTGGCCCGTGAGGCTCGCCTGCACGGCGATCTGCGCCGTTTCGAGGTCGCGGATCTCGCCGACCATGACCACGTCGGGATCCTGGCGCAGGATGGCGCGCAGCCCGCGGGCGAAGGTCATCTCGACCTTGGTGTTCACCTGCATCTGGCCGATGCCGTCGATGTAGTACTCGATCGGGTCCTCGACCGTCATGATGTTGCGGGTGTGATCGTTCAAACGCTCGAGCGCGGCGTAGAGCGTCGTCGTCTTGCCCGAGCCGGTCGGCCCCGTGACGAGCAGGATGCCGTGCGGCTTGTGGATGAGCTCGTCGATCAGGGCCTCGGTCTTCGGGTCCATGCCGAGCGAGTTGAGATCGAGCCGGCCGGCCTGCTTGTCGAGGATACGCAGCACGACCCGCTCGCCGTGGCCTGACGGCACGGTCGAGACGCGCACGTCCACCGCGCGCCCCGCGATGCGCAGGCCGATGCGCCCGTCCTGCGGCAGTCGCTTCTCGGCGATGTCGAGCTTCGACATGACCTTGATGCGCGAGACGACGAGGGGGGCGACGGCGCGCTTCGACGTGAGCACTTCGCGCAGGACGCCGTCCACGCGGAAGCGCACGACGAGGCGGTTCTCGAACGGCTCGATGTGGATGTCGGAGGCGTTCTCCTTGACGGCCTGCGTGAGCACGGCGTTGATGAGCCGGATGATCGGCGCATCGTCCTCGCTCTCGAGGAGATCCGCCTGCTCGGGCAGCTCCTGCGCGAGATGCGCGAGGTCCGTCGTATCCTCGATGCCCTCGACGGCCTGCATGGCGTCGGACCCCGCCTCGTAGGCTTCCCGCAGCAGCGCATCGAACGTCGCCTCGTCGACGCGCTCGACCTTCAGCGGCAGCCGCAGGAAGCGGCGCACCTCGGCGAGCGCGAGCGGCGAGGCGCCGATGCGATAGACACATCGCGCGTGGCCGCCCGCGATCTCGCGGACCAGGACGCCGTGGCGCTTCGCATAGGCGAAGGAGAGGCGGCGGTCGGGAGAGGTGGTGGCAGAGCCGGCCGGGGAGGCGGCTGGAGACGCGGCAGACATCGCCGTGCCGGCAGAAGTCTTAGCGCCGGCAGAAGTCGCAGCGGCGGCGGACGTACTGCCGGCGGGCGCGGTGGACCCTGCCGGCGGCGCAGCCGCGGCAGCCGACACGCGAATGGGACGCGAAGGCTGCGACCCGGTGAGCGTCGCGAGGGGCGGACTGGCCGAGCGGGCGAGGTCGGTCATTGCGATCCCTGCGGCTTGGATTGCGGCGTCGGCGCCGGCGAGCTTTCAGGCGCCGAGCCTTGCGGCGCGGGCGCGCCCTGAGTCGCGGGCAAGCTCTGCGGTGCCGGTGCCGGCGAGATCTGCGGCGGGGTCGAGCTTTGAGGCGCCGGCTGCGGCGGGGTCGCCTCGGGCTTCGCTCCCTTGCCCTCTCTCCCGCGACCGGGCGGCGGTGGAATCGGCGGCAGCACAGACGACTTCGCGCCGGGCAGGAGGGGCAACAGCTCGCTCGAGCCGACCTGCCTCTGCTGCTCGCGGATGAAATTGTACTTCGCGTTCGTCTCGATCGCGGTATCGACGCCGTCGTGCAGGATCTGCGGGCGGATGAAGATCATCAGATTCTTCTTCGTGTGCGTCGCCGTGTGATCCTTGAAGAGCTCCCCGAGCAGCGGGATGCGCGAGAAGAACGGCACGCCCGTCTGCGTGCGGTCGTACTCGTTGCTGATGAGGCCGCCGATCACGATGATGCCGCCATCCTCGATGAGTACGTTGGTGCTCACCGTACGCTTGTTCGTGGTGAGATCCACCGCGCCCTGCGGGCCGGCATTCTTCGGCACGACGCTCGAGCTCTCGATCTCGATCTTGAGAACGATCGCATCGCTGCCGTTGATCTGCGGGGTGATCTTCAGGATGGTGCCGACTTCCTCGCGCTGGATCGTCTCGAACGGCGTCACGGTGCCCGCGATCGCGGTCGTGCCGCTCGTGTACTGGCCGGTGACGAAGGGCACCTCCTGCGCGATCTTGATCGTCGCTTCCTGGTGATCGAGAGTGACGGTCGAGGGCGTTGCAATCACGTCCGAGTCGTCGTCGCTCTGCAGCGCGCGCAGCATCGAGGCAAAGCTGACGCCCGTCTTCGCGATGCGGCCCAGGGCGACGGTCGTGCCGTTCACGAGGCCGGTCGAGGGCAGCGTCGCGGGATTGGCGATCGCGCCCGCGAGATCGACGAGGCTCGCCCCGCCTACCGGCGTCAGGAACGTCGCGCCGGGAATGGTGGAGCCTTGGGAATAGACGGCCCAGTTGACGCCGAGCTCCGCGGACTTGTCGAGGTCCACGTCGACGATGATCGCTTCGACGAGCACCTGCGCGCGGCGGATGTCGAGCTTGTCGATGATGTCGTTGAGCTCGCTCATCTCCTTCGGCGGCGCGGTGACGACGAGCGCATTGTTGTCCTCGTCGGCCCAGATCTGCGTCTCCCGGCCGGGCTGCGCGCCCTGACCGCCGGCGGCGGCCTGATTCATGCCGGTGATCTGCTGTTTGAGCAGCGGCGCGAGCTTCTTGGCGTCCGCATAGTGCAGATAGCGCACCCGAGTGTTGCCGCCGTTCGAGAGGGGCGTGTCGAGGTGGGCGATGAGCGCTTTCACCCGCAGGCGTGAGGTCGCGTCGCCGCTCAGCAGGATGCTGTTCGAGCGCTCGTCTGCGACGATCTTGAGCGGCGCGGCGCCGAGCTCGGCCTGGCCCTGGCCCTGGTACATCGAGCTCACGACGCGCGCGATCTCGACCGCCGAGGCGTTCTGCATCGGCATCACGTCGACATCGGAGGTGTTCGCCTCGTCGATGCGTTCCACGATCCGCATGATGCGGTTCACGTTCGCGGCGCGGTCAGAGATGATGAGGATATTGGAGGCCGGGTAGGCGCCGAGGTTGCCCTGCGGCGGGATGAGAGGCCGCAGCACCGGCACGAGCTGGGCCGCGCTCACGTTCTTCACCTGCATGACCTGCGTGACGATCTCATCGGAGGTCGAGCTCACGCGCGAGGGCAGGTCGATGCCCGGCATGTAGCGCTCGTTCGCGTCCGGCATGATCTTCACGATGCCGCCCTGCTCGACGGCCATGAAGCCGTGCACTTGCAGGATGTCGAGGAACGTCTGGTAGAACGCATCCGGCGACATCGGCGTGGAGGAGAAGATCGTCACCTGCGCGCGCACCCGCGGGTCCATGATGATCGTCTTATGAGTGATCATCGCGACCGCTTCGGCGATCTTGCCGATGTCGGCATCCGTGAAGTTCGGAGTGATGCGCTCGCTCGCCGTCGCCGGCCCGGCTTGTGCGAAGGCGGCGGGGCTCGATCCGGCGAGGCATGCGGACGCGGCCAGCCCCAGCGCGCACGCGAGCCGCGCGCGACGCCACGGGCATCGGGCCCTGGCAGCGCCGGCGAGTCGCATCGAATATCCGGATCGCGTCATCAACTTCCCCCGAACGCGGCGCGCCGCGCGATCAGTAGCGGGTCTGCGGGGCAGGCGCGGCGAAGCCCGGAGGCGCTGCGCCGAGCGGCGCCGTCTCGGGCGACCCGCTGGACTGACCCGCGTCGCCCGCGAGCTGGTCGGCCTCGGAGGCGATTTGCGACATATTCAGGGTGAGATCTTGCTGCCGTCCGTTGCGCATGACTGTGACGTGCGCCTCGCTGGCCGATGCGAGGGTGCTGAAAATCTCCTCGCCGCGCGCGGGGTCATCGAGCGGCGTGCCGTTGATGGCGGTGACGAGATCGCCGGGCCGCAGGCCGAGGCGCAGGAAGGCTTGCCGGTTGCGGCCGGGATACACCCGATAGCCGCGCTGCTTGCCGCCGGCGAACACGGGCTGCGGGCGGATGACATCCGCAATCGCCCCGGGGTTCTCCGTGATGAGCTGCCGGACGCGCTCCACGGCATAGGCGGGCGGCTGCGCGAGGGACTGCGGCGCGGCGCCGCCCGGAACCTGCCTCGGCAGCAGCAGCGCTTCGATGCTGCCATTGCGGTCGAGCAGCACTCGGTCTTCATACACCGCATGCAACCGCGCGCCTCCCGGTACGTTGTCGCCAACGGCATACACGAGAACGGAGGACGGATTCGGCCCGAGAATGGCGAGACCGTCCTTCGGGTCCTTGGCGGCGATCGTGCCGGTGAGCACGAGGGGCATGCTCGTCCGTGGCGCATTCGCGGCGTTCCCGCTCGCCGCAACGGGTGCCGCGCCGAACAGGTGTGCGCTCGTGATCATCGCGATGTCGAGGCGATGCGGCAGCGCAGCCGGGGCCGTCGGCTCGGCAGCGGGCAGCGCCACCCGCCCTGCGCCGGCGCCGGCGAAACGTGTGACGATGACGGCCGCCTGCACGCCGAGCGCGAGCGCGAGCGCCCACACGGCGGCCTGCGGCGCGCGGGCGCGCAGCATGCTTGCCAGCTTGTCCGGGGCGTGCATCGCGTCGAGCCAGGAGCTTACGGCATTCATCGGCGACAGGGCGATCCCTCGAAGACCCTTGAGGCTCGGGCAATCATACGGGGCGCATACTTCCGCCCTCAAGCCGAGCGCGCGCCGCCCTCAAGCCGAGCGCGCGGAGGGCACTTGTGCTGGCGTCGCGCGAACTCTATAAAGACGGAATGTCGCGCTCGGATCCGCAGCCCGCCCGCCCCGATGCCGGCGTCGTCGTCGAGGAGTCGCGGCCGGAGGTCAAACAACCGCCCCTCTACCGCGTCATTCTGCTCAACGACGATTACACTCCGATGGAGTTCGTCGTCGATGTGCTCGAGAAGTTCTTCGCGATGAATCGCTCCACGGCGACGCGCATCATGCTGGAGGTGCATACGAAGGGGAAGGGGGTGTGCGGAGTGTTCACGTACGAGATCGCGGAGACGAAGGTGGCGCAGGTCACGACCTACGCTCGCGACCACCAGCACCCCCTCATGTGCACTCTGGAGGAGGCGTGAGGGGCGGAGATGTCTGGACTCAAGCAGTCGGTGTGGAGATAAGTGGGGATAACGTGCTGTCCAACGAGCTCGAATACTGTCTGAACGATGCATTCCATCAGGCGCGCGAGGCGCGCCACGAATATCTCACCGTCGAGCACCTGCTGCTCGCGATTCTCGATACGCCAAAGGTGCGGGAGATCCTGAGAGCCTGTGGCGCGGACTTGGCGCGGCTCAAGCAGGAGCTGAAGGATCACCTCGACCAGTCGACGCCCCGGCTCGAGGAGGCCGAGGAGCGGGAGGTTCAGCCGACGCTCGGCTTCCAGCGCGTGCTGCAACGAGCGGTGTTCCACGTGCAGTCGAGCGGCAAGAAGGAAGTCGGGGTCGCCAATGTGCTCGTCGCGATCTTCAGCGAGAAGCAGAGCCACGCCGTCTATCTCTTGAACCGCCAGCACGTCACCCGGCTCGACGTGGTGAACTACATCTCCCACGGGCTCTCGAAGATCGCCGAGGAGAAGACCGACAAGGAGGAGACGGGTCCGGAAGCGGAGCGCGACCCGGAAGGCGGCGGCAGCGCGCTCGAGAAGTACACGACGAATCTCAACCGCATGGCGCAGGAAGGGCGCATCGATCCACTCATCGGGCGCAAGCTCGAAGTCGAGCGCACCATCGAGATACTGTGCCGCAGGCGGAAGAACAATCCCCTCTACGTAGGCGAGGCCGGAGTGGGCAAGACCGCGATCGCGGAAGGCCTCGCACGCCTCATCGTCGAGGGGAAGGTGCCCGAAGTCCTCTCGGACTGCACGATCTACGCGCTCGACATGGGCGCGCTCATCGCCGGCACGAAGTATCGCGGCGACTTCGAGAAGCGATTGAAAGGTGTCATCAGCGAGCTCAAGAAGCAGCCGGGCGCGATCCTTTTCATTGACGAGATCCATACCGTGATCGGCGCCGGCGCAGCCTCGGGCGGCGTCATGGATGCCTCGAACCTCATCAAGCCGGTTTTGACAAACGGAGAGATCCGCTGCATCGGCTCGACGACGTACCAGGAGTACCGGGGCATCTTCGAGAAGGACCACGCGCTCGCGCGTCGCTTCCAGAAGATAGATGTGACCGAGCCTTCGGTCCAGGAGACGATCGAGATCCTGCAAGGGCTCAAGTCGCGCTTCGAGGAGCATCACGCGATCAAGTACGCGGACGATGCCTTGAAGGCCGCGGCGGAGCTCGCCGCGCGGCACATCAACGAGCGGCACCTGCCCGACAAGGCGATCGATGTCGTCGATGAGGCCGGCGCGCGGCTGCGCTTGAAGCCGCTCGAGGAGCGCGAGGACACGGTCGAGGTGCGGCACATCGAGGATGTCGTCGCCCGAATGGCGCGCATCCCGGCGAAGAGCGTGTCGACCTCGGACCGCGAGATGCTGAAGAACCTCGAGCGGAATTTGAAGCTCGTGATCTTCGGCCAGGACCGCGCGATCGAGGCGCTGGCGGCGTCCATCAAGATGGCCCGCTCGGGGCTCGGCGATCAGAGAAAGCCGGTCGGCAGCTTCCTGTTCGCTGGACCGACGGGCGTCGGCAAGACCGAAGTGACCCGTCAGCTTGCGATCACGATGGGCATCGAGCTCATCCGCTTCGACATGTCCGAATACATGGAGCGCCACACGGTTTCGCGCCTGATCGGCGCACCGCCGGGCTACGTGGGGTTCGATCAGGGCGGGCTCCTCACCGAGGCGATCAGCAAGCATCCGCACTGCGTGCTGTTGCTCGATGAGATCGAGAAGGCGCATCCGGACGTGTTCAACCTGCTCCTGCAGGTCATGGACCACGGCACGCTCACCGACAACAACGGCCGCAAGGCCGATTTCCGCCACGTCATCATCGTCATGACGACGAATGCCGGCGCGCAGGAGATGAACCGGCCCTCGATCGGCTTCATGCAGTCCGACAACTCGACGGACGGCATGGAGGCGGTCCGGCGCCTGTTTTCGCCGGAATTCCGCAACCGCCTCGATGCGATCATCCAGTTCGCGCCGCTCGATCCCGTGACAATCGAGCGCGTCGTGGACAAGCTGATCCTCGAAGTGGAGATGCAGCTCGAGCAGAAAGGCGTGAACCTCACGCTCGACGACGCTGCCCGCGCATGGGTCGCCGAGAAGGGCTACGACCCGAAGATGGGCGCGCGCCCGATGGCCCGCATCATCCAGGAGTTCATCAAGCGCCCGCTCGCCGAGGAGCTGCTGTTCGGGCGCCTGGCGGGCGGCGGCCAGGTGCGCGTCACCGTCTCGAAGGACCGCAGCAAGCTCGAGCTCGATTGCGCGCCGGTCAAGCAGGAAGTGCCGGCGTAGCCGTCAGCGCCCCCGATAGATGATGCGCCCCTTGCTGAGGTCGTACGGCGTCATTTCGACCGTGACCTGATCGCCGGTGAGGATGCGGATATAGTTCTTGCGCATCTTGCCGGAGATGTGGGCGGTCACGACGTGGCCGTTCTTGAGCTTCACGCGGAACGTGGTATTGGGTAAGGTCTCGACGACCTCGCCCTCCATCTGAATCGCGTCTTCTTTCGACATGGGGGCGCGCATTCTGCATAAACCGCCGCGCCCGTGCAATGCCGGGCCAGTCCGCTGCCGGTTCGTGCACGGCCGGGACCGCGCACGCAATGACGGACCGCCCGCATGGCGGGCCTCAGCGGCCAGCGGGGGATTGCGACGCCAGCGGGGATGAGGATGGCGGCTCCGGCGGAGGGAGGATTACGGCGGGGAACCAGATGGCGGCGCCGGCGGGATGTGCTCGCGAAGCAGGGCTTGGAACGCCGCGCGCGGGATGAGCCTCGCGCCGAGGCTTGCGAGATGGCGCGATGGCAGCTGACAGTCGATCACGGCGATCGACTCGGCGCGGCAGAGCTCGACGAGACGGGCGAGGGCCACTTTCGAGGCGTCCCGCTCCCGGCTGAACATCGACTCGCCGAAGAACACGCCTCCGAGCCGCACTCCGTAGAGTCCTCCCGCGAGCCGGCCGTCGAGCCACGCCTCCACGCTGTGCGCGTGGCCCTGGCGGTGCAGCTCGATGTAGGCGGCCCGCATCTCTGGGGTGATCCACGTGCCCGCGCTCGCCTCGCGGGGCGCCGCGCAGCCTTCGATGACCGCGGGGAAGTCATGATCGACCCGGGTCTCGAAGCCGCGATTGCGCAGCGTCTTCGCGAGGCTGCGGGAGCAGCGGAAATCTTCAGGAAACAGCACCGCGCGCGGATCTGGCGACCACCAGAGCACCGGCTGGCCCGGCGAGTACCAGGGGAAGATGCCGCGGCGGTAGGCTGCGAGCAGCCGGGCGGGTGAGAGATCACCTCCGGCCGCCAGCAGGCCCGGCGGCTCGGTGAGCGCGCGCTCGAGCGGCGGAAAGCGCTCCGGCGCGTCCTGGGGCGAGAGCCAAGTGATCGTCCTCACGGCGCGTCCTCGCCGGGGCCGACTGGTGCATGGGGGCCGTCCGGCGCGCCCGGGCCGGCGAGCGCGCCCCGACGATCGCGATAAGGCACATGCATCTGCACCTGCGCGGCATAGGCGTCCACCGCTTCGCCTTCCCGTTCCAGGTAATCGCGGATGGCCGCGCGGAAGCGGGCATCGGTGATCCAGTGCGCCGACCAAGTGATCGTCGGCTCGAAGCCCCGGCTCACCTTGTGTTCGCCCTGGGTGCCGGGCTCGAAGCGCTCGATGCCGCGCTCGATGCAGAACTCGATCCCCTGGTGGTAGCAGGTCTCGAAATGTAGGCTGTGGTAGTCGGACGCCGAGCCCCAGTAGCGGCCGTAGAGCGCCGCGGGACTCCAGAAGAAGATTGCGGCGGCGACGGGCCTGCCGGCATGCAAGGCGATCTTCACCATCAGGGCATCGCCGAGCGTGCGGGCGATCTCCCCGAAGAAGGCGCGCGAGAGGTAGGGCTCGTGGCCGTGGCGGAGAAACGTGTCGCGATGGAAGGCGTACACGCGATCGAGCAGACGCACGTCGAGCTCGGGCCCGAGCCGCGTCTCGAACGTGATGCCGGCCTCGGCAACGCGGCGCCGCTCGCGCCGGGCCTTCTTGCGCTTCTCGGCGGTGAAGGTTTCGAGGTATTGCTCGAAGCTCCCGTAGCCGCGGTTCGTCCAATGGAACTGGCAGTCGCGGCGCAGGAGCCAGCGCGCATCCGCGAACGCGGCGCGGCCGGCTTCGTCGGCAAAGAGCGTGTGCACCGAGGACAGAGAAGCGGCGCGGGCCTCGGCCTCGATAGCCGCGACGAGCAAGCGGCGCGTTGCCGGCCCGTCGAGGTCAGGGCGCACCAGCAGCCGGGCGCCCGTTGCGGGAGTGAAGGGGACGGCGATCGTGAGCTTCGGATAGTAACGCCGCCCAAAGCGGGTATATGCCTGCGCCCAGGCGAAGTCGAAGACGAACTCGCCATAGGAGTGAGACTTCACGTAGGCGGGCGCGGCAGCGGCAAGACCCCGCTCGTCGCTCAACGTGATGTACCGCGGAAGCCACCCGGCCGCGGCGCCCACGCACTCTGTGTGCTCGAGAGCGGCCAGGAATTCATGCCGCAGGAACGGGCACTCCGTGCCTCCGAGGCCGTTCCATTGCCCCCGATCGATCTCGTCGATGCTGTGGACGATGCGCGTCTTCATGCCGCGGCGGAAGCTCCCGTTTCACCCGGCTGCAAAATCCAGGCTCTCGAGGTAGTGATCGGCATCGAGCGCCGCCATGCAGCCCGAACCTGCCGAAGTTACAGCCTGCCGGTAGACCGGATCGGCCACATCGCCGGCGGCGAACACACCGGGAACGCTCGTCGCGGTCGCCCCAACCTCGAGCCCGCTCTTCACGAGAATATAGCCGTCGCGCATCGCGAGCTGTCCCTCGAACAGGCCAGTATTCGGCGAGTGGCCGATGGCGACGAAGAGGCCGGTCACCTCGAGCCGCGCCGTCGAGCCCCCTTGGGTGGAGCGCACGGTGAGGCCATTGACTCCCCGATCGTCGCCCAGCACTTCCTCCACCGTATGATTCCAGAGGATCGAGACCTTGCCCGCCCGCTCACGCTCCATGATCTGCCGCTGCAGGATCTTCTCCGCGCGCAGCCGATCGCGGCGATGAATGAGCGTCACGTGCTCGGCAATGTGCGAGAGGTACAGCGTCTCCTCGGCCGCGGTGTTGCCGCCCCCCACGACCGCGACGCGCTGGCCGCGGAAGAAGAAGCCGTCGCACGTGGCGCACGCCGAGACGCCTCGCCCGCGGTACTTCTCCTCGGAGGCGAGTCCGAGGTACTTCGCCGTCGCGCCGGTCGCGATGATGAGCGCGTCGCAGGTGTATCGCCCGGCATCGCCCGTGAGCTCGAAGGGCCTCGCCGTCAACTTCGCGGCGGAGACGTGGTCGTTGACGATCTCGGTCTCGAAGCGGCGCGCGTGGCGCAACATCCGCTCCATCAGCGCGGGACCCTTGAGCCCTTCTACATCCCCCGGCCAGTTGTCCACGTCCGTCGTCGTCATGAGCTGCCCGCCCTGCTCGACGCCGGTGATGAGGAGCGGCGCGAGATTCGCCCGCGCCGCATAGATGGCCGCGGTGTAGCCCGCGGGTCCGGAACCGAGAATGATGAGCCGGCTGTGCCGAGAATGAGCCATGTATAATGAAGCTCCAAAACTGTTACGCACCCCAGGGAAATCGCGGCGCGCTCACGGATACTATCGTTGCCGGCGGGGGATAGGGGAAGAGGATTGGCCGAGACGACCGCGCGGGGCGCCGCGCGTTTCACCGAGTCCGTGAGCCGTGGGCTGCGCGAGAGCGTGGGGCTCGCGCTTGCCGTCGCGGCGCTCGTGCTGCTCGCGGCGTTTGCGAGCTACGACCGGAACGATCCGGGGTTCTGGTTCAGCGGCGCGGACAGCGGGAGCGTCCACAACCGCATTGGTCCGATCGGCGCGCTCATCGCGGACTTCTTCTTCGGCTTGTTCGGCCGTCCCGCCTACCTCTTTCCCGTGATGCTCGGCATCGCGGGCTGGACCACCTTCCGCAATCGCAACAAGCCCCGCGGCATCTCGCGCGCCGATACGGCGGTCCGCATCGGCGGCTTCGTGCTGGTGCTCGCGGCGAGCTGCGGGCTCACGACGCTCAACTGGGATCCTGGCCCCTTGCGGGACACCGCAGGCGGCGTCGTCGGGCGGCTCGTAGGCAACGGGCTCGAATCCGGACTCGACCTGCTCGGCGCCACGTTGCTCCTGATCGCGGCCTGGATGGCGGGCGTGTCGATCGCGTTCGGCGTCTCATGGCTCACGATCATGGACAGGCTGGGCGCGATGGCTTGGCGCGGCATCGGCTGCGTGCGTGCCCGTCTTTCGGTGGCCCGAGACCTCGCAGAAGGGCGCGAACGGCGCGAGAAACGCAAGGAGACGGTGCAGACCGAGCAGAAGAAGGCGGCCGCGCGCCAGCCGCCGAAAATCGAGCCGCCGCCCGCCGTGGTCGAGAAAAGCGAGCGCGTCGAGAAGGAGCGGCAGGTTCCGCTTTTCGAGCAGCCGAAGTCGAACGAGCTGCCGCCGCTCAAGCTCCTCGATGATCCGCCCGCGCAGGAGCCCTCGTACTCGGCGGAAGCGCTAGAAGCGATGTCGCGCCTCGTCGAGATCAAGCTGCGCGACTTCGGCGTCGAGGCCGAGGTCGTCGCCGTGCAGCCGGGGCCGGTGGTCACGCGCTTCGAGCTGCGCCCCGCGCCCGGCGTGAAGGCGAGCCAGATCACGGGGCTTGCGAAGGATCTCGCCCGCGCGCTCTCCGTCATGAGCGTGCGCGTCGTCGAGGTGATCCCCGGCAAGTCCGTGATGGGCCTCGAGATCGCGAACGAGAAGCGCGAGCTCGTGACGCTCGGGGAGATCATTCGCTCGAAAGCGTACGACGAGCTCGGCACGCCGCTTGCGCTCGCGCTCGGCAAGGACATCGGCGGCCAGCCGGTCGTCGCCGATCTCGCACGCATGCCGCATCTCCTCATCGCCGGCACGACCGGCTCCGGCAAGTCGGTCGCCATCAACGCGATGGTGCTCTCGCTGCTCTACAAGGCGACCGCCGAGCACGTCCGGCTCATCATGATCGATCCGAAGATGCTCGAGCTTTCGGTGTACGAGGGAATCCCGCACCTCCTCGCCCCTGTCGTCACGGACATGAAGCAGGCGGCGAATGCGCTGCGCTGGTGCGTCGCGGAGATGGAGCGGCGCTACCAGCTGATGGCGGCGCTCGGCGTGCGCAACATCGCGGGCTTCAATCGCCATGTGAGGGATGCGATCGATCAGGGCAAGCCGATCCGCGACCCGGTGCTCACGCAGCTCGCGGCGAACGATCCGACGATCGATCAGTCGCAGATACCCGACTTGACGCCGCTGCCCTACATCATCGTGATCATCGATGAGCTGGCCGACCTCATGATGATCGTCGGCAAGAAGGTGGAGGAGCTGATCGCCAGGCTCGCGCAGAAGGCGCGCGCCTCCGGCATCCACCTCATCCTCGCGACGCAGCGGCCGTCGGTGGACGTGATCACCGGGCTCATCAAGGCGAACATTCCCTGCCGCATCGCGTTCCAGGTCTCCGCGAAGGTCGACTCGCGCACCATCCTCGATCAGATGGGCGCAGAGACGCTGCTCGGGCACGGCGACATGCTCTATCTGCCGGCCGGCACGTCGATGCCCACGCGGGTGCACGGAGCATTCGTGTCGGACCAGGAGGTTCACCGCGTTGTCGAGGCGCTGAAGAAAGCGAGCGGCGCGCCGAGCTACATCGAGGAAGTACTCGCCGGTCCGAGGGCTCCCATTCCGGGTCTGCCAGGCGAGGAGGGCGAGGGCGGCGGTGCGGAAGACGATGCGGAGCAGGATGCGCTCTACGACGAGGCCGTCCGCATCGTCATCCAGGAGCGCAAACCCTCCATTTCGTACGTCCAGCGCCGGCTCAAGATCGGCTACAACCGCGCCGCCCGCCTGCTCGAGGCGATGGAGGCGGCGGGCATCGTCGGCCCGCTCCAATCGAACGGCGGCCGCGAAGTGCTCGCGCCCGCGCCGTCCGGGGACTGAAGGTGACTTCGCAGCGCCTTTACGCAGGGCTGGCGCGGCTCGCCCTGCTGGCCGCGACCCTGCCGGTCGGAGCGACCACCGGGGCGGGGGTGGCTGCGACCAGCGCGGCGGCCGCGACGGCGGGCGGGGGGGCGACCGGGGCAGGGGCGGCCGGCACGGCCGCAGAGGCGGGTCCGGCCGGATCGGAGGCGAGTCCGGCCGGCACCGGAGCGCCTCTCGGCGATGCCGAGGCGTCGGGCCGTTCCATGAGCGGCGTGACCGCGCTCGACCGCTTCTTCGACGGGCTGACCTCATTCAGCGCAGACTTCGCGGAGACCGTGACGGATGCGCAGGGGCATGCGACTCAGCAGGCGACGGGGCGGCTTTGGGTGCTGCGGCCGGGACGGTTCCGGTGGGAAATCCATCCGAAGGGAGAAGGTGAGGGCCAGCTGCTCGTCGCCGACGGGCGCAATCTGTGGTACTACGATCGCGACCTCGATGAAGTCACGGTGAAGCCCGAGCGCGCGGCGCTCACCGCGACGCCCGCGATGCTGCTGTCGGGCGGACCGAACGCGCTCGCGGCGTTCGAGGTGACGAGCGCGGGAACGCGGGACGGCCTAGACTGGGTGCGCGTCGTGCCCAAGGCGGCCGATGCCGATTTCCGCGAGGCGCTGCTCGGGTTCTCGGGGAACCGGCTGCGGCGCATGGTTCTCAAAGATAAGCTCGGCGAGACCGCCGTGTTCGATTTCCAGCGCGCCGAGCGGAATGCGCCGGTTCCGGCCTCGGAGGTGAGCTTCATGCCGCCGGCCGGCGCCGATCTGATTGGAACACCCGAGAAATGACCTCACCCGAAAGTCCCCGGCCAGAGCTCGCATCCTACGAGCCGCTGCCCGGTTCGAAGCCGGTTTCGAAGCTCAGTTCGAGGGCCGGTTCGCAGCCCGACACGCCGCCCTTGGCAGCGCCGAGGCTCTGGTGGTTCGCGGGCTGGGCATTCCTGCTGTTCATTCTCTACTCCACGCTTGCGCCGTCGCAGGACGTGCCGAACCTGCATCTCTGGGACAAGCTCGAGCATGCGGGCGCGTTCTTCGGGTTGACGCTGTGGTTCGGCGGGCTCACCCGCCGCAGCCGCTATGCGCTGCTCGCATTCTGGATGCTGCTGCTCGGCGGGGTCATCGAGCTTGCGCAGGGCTACATGGGCCTCGGTCGCGACATGGACATCCATGATTTCTATGCGGATGCCATCGGTGTGGGCGTCGCGTTCGTGCTGCTGCTCGGCGCCGGATTGAGTCATTGGGCGGTGTATGCAGAACGCATCCTCGGGATCGCGCGCGAGCCGTCGTGAGGCGGGGCCCGTCGATCCGGGCCGGCCACTCGCCGATCCCGGCCGACCGCTCGCCGATCGGATGCGGCCGCGGACGCTCGATGAGTTCGTCGGGCAGCGCCATCTCCTCGCTCCCGGCAAACCGCTGCGCGAGGCGATCGAGAGCGGACCGCTGCACTCGATGGTTCTGTGGGGGCCGCCCGGCACGGGCAAGACGACGCTGGCGCGCTTGATCGCGCGCCGGGCCGGGGCGGAATTCATCGCGCTCTCCGCCGTCATGGCCGGCGTGAAGGACATCCGCGCGGCGGTCGAGCATGCGCGCGCGGCGCGCGCGGTCGGACGGGCGATGGTGCTGTTCCTCGACGAGGTGCATCGCTTCAACAAGGCGCAGCAGGACACCTTCCTGCCGTATCTCGAAGACGGCACGCTCATTTTCATCGGCGCGACGACCGAGAATCCTTCGTTCGAGGTGGTGAGCGCGCTCCTGTCGCGCGCGCGGGTCTACGTGCTGAAGGCGCTCGGGGAGGCGGAGCTGCTGGCGCTCATCCGGACGGCGCTGAAGGACGAGGAGCGTGGGCTCGGGCGGATGCGCCTCGACGCCGAGCCCGAGGCGCTCGAGCTCATTGCGCAGGCCGCCGACGGCGATGCGCGCCGGGCGCTCAACATGCTCGAGCTTGCTGCGGGCCTCGTGGAGGCGGGAGCGCCTGGCGCGCCGGAGACGCCGGGTCCACAGGACGCACTGGAAATGGCGGGGCCGTCAGTGACCGAGCGAGCGTTGACGCTCGCCATCGCTCGCGAAGTGGCGACCGGTGGGCGCCGGCGCTTCGACAAGGGCGGCGAGCAGTTCTACGACCAGATCTCCGCGCTGCACAAAGCCGTGCGCGGCACGGACCCCGATGCTGCGCTCTACTGGCTCGCGCGGATGCTCGATGGCGGCTGCGATCCGCTCTACATCGCGCGCCGTGCGGTCCGCATGGCGGTGGAAGATGTGGGGCTCGCAGACCCGCGGGCGCTCGCGCTCGCCCTTGATGCCTGGGATGCCTACGATAGGCTCGGGAGCCCGGAAGGGGAGCTCGCGATCGCGGAGCTGATCGTTTATCTCGCGTGCGCGCCGAAGAGCAATGCGACCTACGTCGGATTCGGCGAGGCAATGGAGGACGTGGAGCGCCACGGCACGCTCGATGTGCCGCTGCGGCTGCGCAACGCGCCGACCCGTCTCATGAAGGAACTTGGCTACGGCAAGGGCTACCGCTATGCGCACGACGAGCCGGACGCCTATGCCGCGGGCGAGCGCTATCTGCCGGATGAGCTGCCGGATCGGCGATACTACCGGCCGGCGCCGCGGGGGCTCGAGATTCGCATCGGTGAAGCGCTCGCGCGGTTGCGAGCGAAGAAGCCGTAGGCCGAAGCGGGCCGATCCCGACGAATCAAAGCACGAATCCGCGAGTGTCCCAGAGCACGAGTCTGCAAATGTCCGAGAGCATAAGTCTGCGAGTGTTGCCTTGATCGATCCGAAGCTGCTGCGTAACGATTTGGAAGGCGTCGCCCGCAATCTGGCGCGCCGGGGTTTCGTGCTCGACGTTGAGCGCTGGAGCACGCTCGAGGAGGAGCGCAAGCGCTGGCAGGTGGAGTCGGATCGGCTGCGCTCGGAGCGCAACGCCAATGCGAAGGCGGCCGGCATGGCGAAGGCGCGCGGCGAGGATGCTGCGCCGTACATCACGCGCGGCGAGCAGCTGATGCACGAGCTCGCGCGCGTCGAGGAATCGTTGCGCGTCGTGCAGGCGCAGCTCGATGACTTGCAGCTGGGACTGCCGAATCTGCTCCACGAATCGATCCCCGACGGCGCCGATGAATCCGCGAACGTCGAGGTCGCGCGCTGGGGCGAGCCGAGACGATTCGCGTTCAAGCCGCGGGATCACGTCGAGATCGGCGAAGGGTTGGGCGGGCTCGACTTCGAGGCGGCGGCGCGGATGTCGGGCGCGCGCTTCGCCGTCATGCGCGGTGCGGTCGCCCGGCTCCACCGCGCGCTTGTGCAGCTCATGCTCGATCTGCACACGCGCGAGCACGGGTACACCGAGGTGTACGTGCCGTACCTCGTGCAGGCCCAGGCGCTCGTCGGGACGGGACAGCTGCCGAAGTTCGAGCAGGATCTCTTCAGCGTGCGAGGCGAGCACGCTTTCTATCTGATCCCGACCGCCGAAGTGCCGGTCACGAACCTCGTGCGCGAGCAGATCGTGCCCGCGGAATCGCTGCCGCTGAAGCTCGTCTGCCATTCCCCCTGCTTCCGCTCCGAGGCGGGCGCTGCCGGCAAGGACACGCGAGGCATGATCCGCAATCATCAGTTCGACAAGGTCGAGCTGGTGCACATCGTGCGGCCGCAAGACTCCTACACAGCGCTCGAGGAGCTGACTGCGAACGCGCGGCGGGTGCTCGAGGTGCTGGAAATTCCGCACCGGGTCGTTGCGCTTTGCGCCGGGGACATCGGCTTCGCGAGCGCAAAGACCTACGACATCGAAGCTTGGCTGCCCTCGCAGGAGCGCTATCGCGAGATTTCCTCGTGCAGCAACTGCGAGGCGTTTCAGGCGCGGCGCATGCAGGCGCGCTGGCGCAATCCCGAGACGGGCAAGCCGGAGCCCGTGCACACGCTCAACGGCTCAGGCGTCGCCGTGGGGCGCGCGCTGATCGCGGTGCTCGAGAACTATCAGAACGACGACGGGTCGGTGACGGTGCCGCGGGCGCTCGCGCCGTATCTGGGCGGCATGGCACGCATCGAGAGGGCCTGAGGACGAGAGGTCCGAAAGCAGCGCCCGATCGCCCGATCAGCCGCGACGCACCCGAGAGCGGGCTGTCGGGGCTGCGCATTCTGGCCCGTGAGGCGCGCCACGGGGATCTTTGCGGCGGCTGGTCGGAGAACGAGTTGCCGCTCAAATGAGCGCAGGGAGCCGTTCCGAGAGGAAGTCGATCAGCGCGCGCACGGCCGGCAGCATTCCGCGTCGACTCGGGAAGACGACGTGAATGATGCCGAGCGGGATGTTCCAGGCAGGCAGTACGCGCTCGAGCCTCCGAGCTTCAAGGTCTGCGCGCACCACGCTCTCCGGCAGGAGTGCGATACCGAGGCCGGCGAGCGCGGCCGAGCGCAGCAGCGCGAAGTCATGACAGACGAGGCGAGGACTGACCTCGATGCGCTCGACTTCCGAGTGCGTCCCGTCCGCGCGCCAGTCCTCGCCCGAGCGTGTCATCTCCCATACCTGGCGCTCCGTCTCCGGCGCAAAGCCGAGTGTATCGTGTTTGCGCAGCTCCTCTGGACGCTCCGGACGGCCGGCGCGATCGAGGTAGGTGGAGCTCGCGACGAGCAGCTCGCAGGCCTCACGGAAGCTGCGCATGACGAGGCCGTCCTCTGCGCTCGGTCGTGTGCGTACGCGCAGCGCCGCATCGAAGCCTTCGTTGATCACATCCACGCGCCGATTGCTCGCGTGCACGAGAAGCCGCACTTTCGGATAGCGCGTCATGAAGTCCGGCACGATCTGCGGCAGGACGGTCTGGGCGAAGGAGACCGGACAGCTCAGCTTCACGAGACCGCGTGGTTCCGCGCGCACGAGCTCGACGGCCTGCAGTGCGGCATCGGCCTCCGCGAGCATCGCCTGCGCGTGCCGGTAGACCTCGCGTCCGATCTCCGTCACCACGAATCGCCGCGTCGAGCGGTTCACCAAGCGAACCCCGAGGCGAGCTTCGAGGGCGCTCACGTGGCGGGAGAGGCGGGATTTCGGGACGTTCAACTCACGGGCAGCCCGAGCGTAGCCGCCGTGCTCGATCACCTTGGCGAAGGAATAGAACTCGTCGAGAGGCTGCATGAAGAGGCCATATTGACTCTATTTGCGGAACAATGTGTTCCGAGTTGGTCATCTTATCAAGTATCGTTGCAAATAATATATTATTGCTCAGGCAATTATCGGCACGGCACGGGAGAGCGAAGTGAAGCTGCTGCACATCGATTCCAGCATCCTCGGTGAGAAGTCGGCGAGCCGCACCCTGAGCGGCGAGATCGTCGCGCGATGGCGGGCGGAGATCCCAGATCTCGAGGTCACGTATGTCGACCTCGCCGCGGCGCCGCTCCGTCATCTCGGCGCGGGCTCCCCCGCGGGGGCGCAGACTCTTGAGAACCACGCCGAGGCGGCGTGCGAGGGCGCTCGCGATGCGCGCGTGCTCGAGGACTTCCTCGCGGCCAACGTCGTCGTGATCGGTGCGCCCATGTACAACTTCACGGTGCCTTCCCAGCTCAAGGCGTGGATCAATCGCATCCTCGTTGCGGGCAAGACCTTCCGGTACACCGCGTCGGGCCCGGTCGGCCTCGCTGGCGGCAAGCGGGTCATCGTGGCGCTGTCGCAGGGCGGATTGCTCAAGCCCGGCGACGCTGGAGAGCACGTCGAGAGCTATCTGCGGCACGTGTTTCGGTTCGTCGGCATCACGGACGTGACGTTCGTTCGCGCGGAGGGGCTTGCGATCTCGCCCGAGAGCCGCCAGAGAGGGATCGATGCGGCGCTCGCTTCCATTCCCGCGCCGCGCGCATTGGCCGCGTGAAGTGGCCGGGAGGTTCAAATGAGCTCACCAGTCGTTCGCGGCGTTGCGCGTATCGTGCGCGGCATGCCGACATCGGATGGCGCGGGCGTCAAGCTGACGCGCGTGATCGGCCAGCCGCAGCTGCCCGAGCTCGATCCGTTCCTGCTGCTGGATGAGTTCGGGACCGACAATCCGGGCGATTACATCGCGGGCTTCCCGGAGCATCCGCACCGGGGGTTCGAGACCGTGACCTACATGCTCGATGGCCGCATGCGGCACCGGGACAACCACGGTCATGAGGGCGTGCTCGCTCCGGGCAGCGTGCAATGGATGACGGCCGGGCGCGGCATCGTGCACTCCGAGATGCCCGAGCAGCAGGAGGGCCGCATGCGAGGCTTTCAGCTGTGGATCAACCTGCCGGCGCGCGAGAAGATGACGGCGCCGAACTACCAGGAGTATGGGTCCGAGCGGATTCCGAGCATGGCGGTCAAGGACGGCGCGCGCGTGAAGGTGATCGCAGGCCGGGTGGGAGAGGTGGCCGGCCCGATCGCGCAGCCCGCGACCGATCCCCTCTATCTGGATGTCGCGCTCGATGCCGGCGTCGAGCTCTCGCAGACGCTGCCTGCCGGCCACGCGGCGTTTCTCTATGTATACGAGGGAGCGGTACGCGTCGGGGCGGGAGAGTCGGCCGCCACGGTCGGTGCCCACGAGCTTGCGGTGCTGAGTGAAGGTGAGATCGTGCGGCTCGAAGGGCGGCAGGGGACGAGCAGCGCGCCGGAAGGTGTCGCCGCGTCGAGCCGCCAAGCCGGGCCGAGCCGCCTCATTCTCGTCGCGGGCCGTCCACTGCGCGAGCCCGTGGCGAAGTATGGGCCGTTCGTCATGAACACGCGGGAGGAGCTGGCGCAGGCGTTCGAGGACTATCAGAATGGGAAATTCTGACATGCCGACGGTCTTGACGGGCGGGCCGCGGTCCCTGTGCGGCCGGCGGGCGATCGGAGCGAGGTCGGTTCGACCGGACGTGGGCCGGCGCGCTCCGAGCCTCAGCGCTTGTACGTCTGCAGCCCCGGCTTGATCGCCTTCTCGTCGAGGAACTGCTTCAGGCCCTTCTCGCGGCCCTTCTCAGGGTCGCGGAAATTGGACTGATCCACCTTCGCATACAGGTAGTCCTCGGCCTGCTCCCAGGTGAGCTCGCGGCAGCGTTTGAAGCCGATCTTCGCGCCGCGGAGCGCCACGGGGTTCTTCTGCAGGAGCACTTTGGCGAGCGCCGTCACTTCTTCCTTCAAACGCGCGCGCGGCACGCTCTTGTTGACGAGGCCCATCTCCGCGGCTTGGCGCCCGGTGAAGGTCTCGCCCGTCATGATGTAGTAGAGCGCGTTGCGATGACCCATCGTGTCCGCTACGGCCTTGCTCACGAGATTGCCGGGCGGAATGCCCCAGTTGATCTCCGAGAGCCCGAACACCGCCTCGTCGGCCGCGATGGCGAGATCGCACGCGACCAGCGGCGAGAACGCCCCGCCGAAGCACCAGCCGTTCACCATCGCGATGGTCGGCTTCTGGTACATCCTCAGGAGCTTCCACTGCCAGGTCGAGGCATCGCGGCGGATGCGGTCCTGCATGATCTCGGGCTGCTTCTCGGTCTCGCGGAAGTACTCCTTGAGGTCCATTCCGGCCGTCCACGAGTCGCCCGCGCCCGTGATGACGAGCACCTGCGCGTCCTGATCGGTCTCCAGCGTCTCGAGCACGCTCACCATCTCGCGGTTGAGCGCCGGGCTCATCGCGTTGCGCTTGTCCGGGCGGTTGAGCGTCACCCACGCGATCCCCTCCGCCACATCGACGAGCACGGTCTGCCAGCGATTCGCGTATTTCGACATGTGCGCCACCCTTGACGGCTGATATCAGGTTACTTGATATTGTCACGATGATCGGCACCGCGCAATCCCGCGTCGCGTACGCAGTCGGCAGGCTGGAGCGCGCCTTGCGACGGAGGCTTGGGGAGGTCACCGGCCGCTTCGGGCTCACCGTCGCGCAGTACACCGCGCTCTCGGTGCTCGCGGTGCGCGGACCGCTCTCGAACGCCGAGCTCGCACGGCGCTCGTTCGTCACGCCGCAGGCCATGAACGAGATCGTCGCGGCGATGCAGCGCAAGGCGATCGTTGCGCGCGCTCCGGATGCACGGCACGGGCGCATCGTGCGTATCAGCCTGACGCGCAAGGGCGCTCGGATGTTCCGGCGGTGCGATGCGGCCGCGCTCAGCCTCGAGGAGCAAATGCTGGCGGCACTGCCGCAGGCGCAGCGCCAGATGCTCCCCGAGCTGCTGCGGCAGTGCGTGGCCGCGCTCAAGGAGCGCGCCGCGTGATGTGCGCGCCATTGACCCGCGCGGCGCCGCGTACTATCGTGCTTGCGACTTGGGAACCGGGCGCGCTGCGAGGCTTGCGGCTGGTTCCGATGTCGGACTAGGGGAGCCCCGGCAGGGGGCTGAGAGGCCATCGACCTCGAGGAGCCTGGCTCGGTCAGGCCCGAACGGAGGGCGTGGCGACCCTTGGAACCTGATCCAGTTCATGCTGGCGTAGGAAAGTTCTCGCAAGCCGTCGAATTCGCCAAGCAGCCGCTCCCGCCAAGCTGCCGCCCAGGCGTCCGCTTTTTGGATGACGGCCCATCCGCGCTTTCCCGACCTCGGCACGCTGGATCTCCTTGCAGTTTCGCCGAAGGAGCAGCCGATGAACACCGCCGTTCCGCTCGAGGTCGCCACGAAGTCCTTCCCTGCATCGCGCAAGCGCTACCTGCGCGGGAGTCTCCATCCCGACATCCGCGTTCCGATGCGCGAGATCAGCCTGCATCCCTCCTCGGGCGAGTCGCCGCTCCTCGTCTACGATTCCTCGGGACCCTATACCGATCCCGCCGTGCACATCGACATCACGCGCGGGCTGCCGCGCCTGCGCGAGCCCTGGATCACCGCGCGGGGCGATGTGGAGTCGTACATCGGCCGCGCCGTCCGGCCGGTGGACAATGGGCTCACGCCCGGTGCGAAGGCGGCAGCGCCCGAATTCCCGGTTGCGCGCAGGCCGCTGCGCGCACGAAGCGGTCGCGCGGTCACGCAGCTCGCGTATGCGCGCGCCGGCATCATCACGCCCGAGATGGAGTTCGTCGCGCTGCGCGAGAACCTCGGCCGCGAGCGCCGCCGGGAAGCGCTGGCTCGCGACGGTCAGGACTGGGGCGCGAGCATTCCGGACTATGTGACGCCGGAATTCGTGCGCGCGGAGGTCGCTGCCGGCCGCGCGATCATCCCGGCGAACGTCAATCATCCCGAGTCCGAGCCGATGATCATCGGCCGCAACTTCCTCGTGAAGATCAACGCGAACATCGGCAACTCCGCAGTCACCTCCTCGATGGCCGAGGAAGTGGACAAGATGGTCTGGGCGATCCGCTGGGGCGCCGACACGGTGATGGACCTCTCGACCGGCCGCAACATTCACACGATCCGCGAGTGGATCCTGCGCAACTCGCCCGTGCCGATCGGCACCGTGCCGATCTATCAGGCGCTCGAGAAGGTGGGCGGTATCGCCGAGGATCTGACCTGGGAAGTCTTCCGCGACACGCTCATCGAGCAGGCCGAGCAGGGCGTCGACTACTTCACCATTCACGCCGGAGTCCGCCTGCATTACGTGCCGCTCACGGCGCGCCGCGTGACCGGCATCGTCTCCCGCGGCGGCTCCATCATGGCGAAGTGGTGTCTCGCGCATCACAAGGAAAGCTTCCTCTACGAGCACTTCGAGGAGATCTGCGAGATCTGCCGCGCGTATGACGTGAGCTTTTCGCTGGGAGACGGCCTGCGGCCGGGATCGATCGCGGATGCCAATGACGCCGCGCAGTTCGCGGAGCTCGAAACGCTCGGCGAGCTGACCCGGATCGCGTGGAAGCACGACTGCCAGGTGATGATCGAAGGTCCCGGCCATGTTCCGATGCACAAGATCAAGGAGAACATGGACAAGCAGCTCGCGACGTGCGGGGAGGCGCCGTTCTACACGCTGGGTCCCCTCACGACGGACATCGCGCCGGGCTATGACCACATCACCTCGGCGATCGGGGCTGCGATGATTGGCTGGTACGGCACCGCGATGCTCTGCTACGTCACGCCCAAGGAGCACCTGGGCCTTCCGGACCGCGACGACGTGAAGACCGGCGTGATCACCTACAAGATCGCCGCGCACGCTGCCGACCTCGCGAAGGGACATCCCGGCGCGCGGGATCGCGACGATGCGCTCTCGCGGGCGCGCTTCGATTTCCGCTGGGAGGATCAGTTCAACCTGTCGCTCGATCCTGATACAGCGTGCGCGTTCCACGATGAGACGCTGCCGAAGGAAGCGCACAAGGTGGCGCATTTCTGCTCGATGTGCGGCCCGAAGTTCTGCTCGATGCGGATCTCGCACGAGGTGCGTGCGGAGGCGCAGCGCGAGGAAGGACTGCGCGAGATGGCAGAGAAGTTCCGGGCCGCGGGCGGGGAGATCTATGTGCCGGCGCCGGGAGGCGCGGGGTAGAGGCGGGCGGAGCCGAGGATGGCGGCCGGATTGGGCGTGACCATCGCCGGCGCCGGTGTCGCGGGGCTCGCCTGCGCGACGGAGCTCACCGAGCGCGGCGCCGACGTGGAAGTGATCGATTGCGCCGAAGCGCTCGGTCCGGCGTGCTGCTCGTGGTTCGCAGGCGGCATGCTCGCGCCGTGGTGCGAGCTCGAAGGCGCGCACCGACTGATCGCCGAGCTCGGGTCAGAGGCCGCAGCTTGGTGGCGCGAGCGTTTCGAGGGGACGGTGCTGCGCGGCAGCCTCGTCGTCGCACACGGCCGCGACACGGGCGAGCTTGCGCGCTTCGCCAGCCGCACGGAGCGGTTCGAGTGGCTGGATGCCGAGCGCATCGCGGCGCTTGAGCCGGATCTCGCCGGGCGTTTCCGGCGGGCGCTCTACTTCCCGGACGAGGCTCATTTGAATCCGCGGGCGGCTCTCGCCGCGCTCGTGCGGCGGCTCGCCGAGCGCGGGGTCGTCGTTCGATACGGTATGGACGGGCGGGAGCCGGCGAAGAGCGGGGCACTGCGGACCGATCGGGTGTTCATCGATTGCACCGGCCTCGCCGCGCGGGCGGCGCTGCCCGATCTGCGGGGCGTCAAGGGTGAGATGCTGGTCGTCAGGTCGAGGGAGGTTTCACTCTCACGCCCGGTCCGCGTGCTGCATCCGCGCATGCCGCTCTACGTCGTGCCTCGCGGCGAGGGCTCGTACATGATCGGCGCGACGATGATCGAGAGCGATCAGCCGACCCGCATCTCGGCGCGCTCGATGCTCGAGCTGCTGTCCGCCGCTTATGCGCTGCATCCGGCGTTCGGCGAGGCGGAGATCGTCGAGATCGGCACGGGCGTGCGGCCTGCGTTTGCGGACAACCTGCCGCGGATCCGGCGCCTCGGGCGCACGCTCTACGTGAATGGTCTGTATCGGCACGGCTTCCTGCTCGCGCCAGCGCTCGCGCGCAGAACCGCGGAGCATTTGCTCGATGGACGTTTCTATCCGGAGGTGATGATCGATGAGGATCATCGTGAACGGCGCCTCGCATGAGACGGCGGCGCCGAACCTCGCCGCGGCGCTTGCGGAGTTGGGGCTCGGGGATGCGGTGGTTGCGACTGCGCTGAATGGCGAGTTCGTGCCGGCCAGCGCGCGCGCCGACACGCGGCTCGCGGAGGGCGATCGGCTCGAGGTGCTGGCGCCGATGCAGGGCGGGTAGGCCACGGTGCAGGATCACACGGAATCGGCCGCGGGCGATGGCGGCGAGACGGGCGGGCTTGCGCTCTATGGCGTGAGGCTCGCCTCGCGGCTGCTGCTCGGCACCTCGCGCTACCCCTCGCCCGCGATGCTGACGGAGGCGATCCGATCATCGGGCGCGGAGGTGGTGACCGTGTCGCTGCGGCGCGAGGCGGGCGGCGAGCGGGCGGGACAGGGCTTCTGGTCGATCATCCGCGGCCTCGGTGTCCGCGTGCTGCCGAACACGGCCGGGTGTCACTCGGTCAAAGAGGCGGTCACAACGGCACACATGGCGCGCGAGGTGTTCGGCACGCCGTGGGTGAAGCTCGAAGTCATCGGCGAGGACGACACGCTGCAACCCGATGTGTTCGGCCTCGTCGAGGCCACGCGCATCCTCGCGGCGGAAGGCTTCGAGGTGTTCCCGTACACGACGGAGGATCTGATCGTCGCCGACCGCCTGCTGGAGGCAGGCTGCCGGGTGCTGATGCCGTGGGGCGCGCCGATCGGCTCCGGGCGCGGTCTCAACAATCTATTTGGTCTCAAGGCGCTGCGCGCGCGCTTTCCGGACGTGCCGCTCATCATCGATGCCGGCCTCGGCGTGCCCTCGCACGCAGCACAGGCGATGGAGCTCGGATTCGACGCCGTGCTGATCAATACCGCCGTCGCTGAAGCTGCGCACCCGGCGCGGATGGCGGCCGCCTTCGCTCGCGCCGTCGAAGCAGGCCTTGCGGCGCGGCTCGCTGGGCCGATGGAACCGCGCGACATGGCCGTGCCCTCGACGCCCGTGATCGGCAAGGCGTTCCTCGGCTGATCCGGCGTGCAGAGGAGAGTCATGCGCCTGCCGCGCGTCTATCCCATCGTCGAGAGCGCCGCCTGGGTTGAGCGGCTGTTGCCGGTGGGCGTGCGGCTCTTGCAGCTGCGGGTGAAGGATCAGCCGCTCGAGCGGGTGCGGGCAGAAGTGCGCTCCTCGCGGTCACTCTGCTCGCGGGCCGGAGCGCAGCTCGTCGTCAATGACTACTGGCAGATCGCGCTCGAGGAGGCGTGCGATTTCGTGCATCTCGGCCAGGGCGACCTCGACACGGCGGATATGCCGGCGCTGCGCCGGGCCGGCGTGCGCGTCGGTGTGAGCACGCACGATGATGCCGAGCTCGAACGGGCGCTGTCCCTGAATCCGCACTACATCGCCCTCGGCCCGATCTATCCGACGCTGCTCAAGGTGATGCCCTGGGCGCCACAGGGGCTAGCGCGGATCGGCGAATGGAAGCGGCGGATCGGGGCGATCCCGCTCGTTGCAATCGGCGGCATCACGGCGGAGAGGCTGGCCGGTGTGTTTGCGGCAGGGGCGGATGTCGCGGCGGTCGTCACGGACATCGTGCGGCATGCGAACCCGGAGGCGCGCACGCGCGAATGGCTGGCGGCGGCGGAAGGGCCACAGCGATGAGCGACCGCTACGTGCGTCAGACGGTGCTGCCGGAGGTCGGCGAGGCGGGTCAGGCGCGGCTCGGGGCGGCGTCCGTGCTGGTGATCGGCGCTGGCGGGCTCGGCTGCGCCGTGCTGCAGTATCTGTGCGCGGCCGGTGTCGGCCGGGTCGTGATCGTCGATCACGACCGCGTGGAAGAGTCGAACCTGCATCGTCAGCCGCTCTTTCGCATGCGCGATATTGGCGCCGCGAAGGCCGCGGCCGCGCGCGGCTCGCTGCTCGAGCTCAATCCGAACATCGCCATCGAAGCGATCGTCGAGCGTCTGACGCCCGCCAACGTCGTGCGGCTTGCCGGCCTGGCCGACCTCGTGATTGATGCTGCGGACAGTCTCGCGGTGACCTACATCTTGAGCGATGAGTGCAAGCGGACCCGTAAGCCGCTCGTCAGCGCCTCCGTGCTCGGCTTCGCGGGCTACGTGGGCGCCTTCTGCGGCGGGGCGCCGAGCTATCGGGCGGTGTTCCCCGACATGCCGCGGCAAGCGGGCTCGTGCTCGGAAGCGGGCGTGCTCGGGACGGCCGTCGGCGTGATGGGCACCCTGCAGGCTCACATGACGCTCGCGCTCATTCTCGCGCTCGATCCCTCGCCGCTCGGCCGGCTCGTCACGGTCGACTTTCGCACGCTGCGCTTCGGCGGCTTCTCGTTCGAGCAGGCCCGCGAGCCCACCGGCTCGGTGCTTGCCTTTCTCTCGCCGGAGGAGGTGCGCTCGAGCGACATCGTCATCGATCTGCGCAGTCTCGAGGAAGCGCCGCTCTCGCCGATTCCCGGCGCGCTGCGGGTGCACGTCGATGAGGTGGAGCGCGGCGAACGGCGGTTTCCTCCCGATGCGCGCGTCGTGCTCTGCTGCCGGAGCGGCGTGCGCGCCTGGCGCGCGGCGCGGGCGCTCGAGCGTCAGGGGCATACGCAACTGGCGCTCGTTGCATTCGGCGGATGAGTGCGCGGCACGCGGTGCTCGTCATAGCCGGCTCGGACTCGAGCGGCGGGGCCGGCCTTGCGCGCGATGCACAGGCGCTCGCAGATTTTGGCACCGATGCGCTCGTTGCCGTCACCGCGGTCACCGCGCAAACGAATCACCGGCTGGCCGCCCTGCATCCGTTGCCGCCCGACATCATCAGGGCGCAGATCGAGACGGCCGTCGAGACGCGCATGCCGGATGCCGTCAAGATCGGCATGCTGGCGAATCGCGGGACGGTCGAGGTCGTCGCCTCGGCGCTGCAGGATTTCATCGGCTCGCGAGCGCCGATCGTGCTCGATCCGGTGCTCGTGTCGTCCTCCGGGGGCATGCTGCTCGATGAGGCGGGACAAAGCGCGCTGAAGCAGAGACTTGTCCCGCTCGTCGCGCTCCTGACGCCGAACGTGCCGGAGGCAGCGGCGCTCCTCGGCGAGCCGCCCGCTGCCGGCGCGGACGCGCTCGATGAGCAGGCGCAGAGGCTTCTCGCCCTCGGGTGCCGGGCGGTCCTGCTCAAGGGCGGCCATGCAGCCGAGACGGAGGCTGTCGATCGCCTCGTACGCCGGAGCGAGCCGGTGCGGCGGATCGCCTCGCCCCGCATCGGCGCCGCGCTGCGAGGGACCGGATGCGCGCTCGCCTCCGCCATCGCCGCTCAGCTCGCAGCCGGAGCGGCGCTCGAGGAGTCCTGCCGGCGCGCGCAGGCCTACATCGGCGCGAGACTGCGGGCAGCTGCGGCGCTGGGGTGAGGCGCCGCCGTTGCGGTGCGGGAGGCCGGGGCCGCCCCACTCATGACGTCCTCACTCACGGCACGTTGATATTTCATCGCGATCGGCCGACGATGAGCCGCTTCACGACGGAACGCACTGCCGGCTCGGAGGTTTGCATGGCTACGGTTTTCCCCGACATCCCGCTCTATCGAGGCTGGGGCGCGCCGCTCCGCGTCGAGTCCGACGTTCGCGACCTCGAGCTGATTGCGGGAGACATACCCGCCGACCTCAATGGGACGCTCTACCGCTGCGGGCCCGACCGGCAGTATCCGCCGCTGTTCAAGGATGACATCTTCATCGACGGGGAGGGAATGGCCCACATGTTCCGGTTCGAGAACGGGCACGTGGACTACCGCAGCCGCTGGGTGCGCAACGAGCGCTTCCTCCTGCAGGAGAAGGCGCGCCGGTCGCTCTTCGGCCGCTACCGCAACCGCTACACCAACGATCCGAGCGTGGCGGGGCGGAGCATGGGCACGGCCAACACGAACGCGGTCTGGCATGGCGGGAAGCTCCTCATTCTCAAGGAGGACTCCCTCCCCTGGGAGCTCGATCCGAACACGCTCGAGACACGCCGCGAATGGAGCTTCGATGGCGCGGTGACGGCCGTCAGCCTTACGGCGCATCCGAAGCTCGATTTGCATCGCAACGAGCTCCTGATGTTCTCCTACCAGGCGCGCGGGGACTGCACCAAGGACTTCGCGTTCTACATCGCGGATGCGTCGGGGCAGATCGTCCACGAGACTTGGTTCGAGATGCCCTACCCAGGCATGGTGCACGACTTCGCAGTGACCGACACGCACGTCGTCGTGCCGTTTTTCCCGCTGATTACAGACATGGCGGTCCTCAAGCAGGGCGGGCCGTTCTATCGCTGGCACCCCGAGGAGCGCAGCCACTTCGCAATCCTTCCGCGGCGGGGTCGGGCGAGCGAGATTCGCTGGTTCCACGGGCCCGCCGTGAGCGCCGGGCACATGATGAATGCTTTCAACGAGGGCTCGAGAGTTCACCTCGATCTCTGCCTCTATCAGGGGAATTGCTTCGAGTTCTTCCCGAGCGCGGACGGCTCGCCGTTCAAGCCGGTCCCGCCGCTCCTTACGCGGCTCACGTTCGATCTCGCCGGCCGCCATGACGGCTTCGAGGCGCGGCTCCTCGCGCGGACGCCCTGCGAGATGCCGAAGTGCGACGATCGGTACGTCGGCAAGCCGTATCGATATGGCTACGGCATCTGCCGCTCGCCGAGCGCTCGCGCCGGAGAGATGGGCTTCGGCGCGATCGGCTGCATCGATCATCAGACAGGCGCTCTCGCGACGTGGACACCCGGCGAGAACTGCGGCGTGCACGAGCCGAACTTCGTCGTAAAGCCCGGCGCCTCCGAAGGAGATGGTTATCTTCTCACCATCGTCAACCGCTTCGCGGAGAACCGCAGCGATCTCGCGGTGCTGGATGCGCGGCGCGTGCCTGACGGGCCGATCGCGCTTCTCAAGCTTCCCGTGCGCGTACGATCCACCTTTCATGGGATGTGGGTGCCCCAGGACGCGCTCGCGAGCGGGACGTACCGCGTTTGAAGGTACGACTCCGGGATCAACGGCGCCGGGCGGCGACTCCGCGCCGGGCAGCGCTTGCGGGCCGGGCCGCACTTCCGCTCCAGGCGGCACTGCCGCGCCGGGCAGCGTATCCGCGCCGCGAAGAGCGGCCGGACCTCGGGCCCATCGATGCGGTCTGGCGGCTCGGCGGGGAGGATTACCTGCCGCTGCGGCTCATTCTGGTCGCGAAGCTGCTCGACCTCAATGTGGCGCGGCTGCTCGCGGCGAAATCGAACCTCTCCGTTGCCGAGTGGCGCGTCGTCGCGCAGCTCGGCGTCCTGCACGATGCGTCCGTGCGCGAGATGGCGCGGCAGTCCTGCATCGATCCGGCGGAGGTGAGCCGGTCGGTGGCTGCGCTCGAGCAGCGCCGGTATGTGCAGCGCCACGCGAATCCGCTCGATCGGCGCTCACCGCGCTTCTCGCTGACCTCGACCGGCTGTCGCGCAGCTATCATGCGCTGCGCGATGATGTGGATCGCGCAGGGAGTCCCCAGGCGCGCGAGGATCCACGCCCTGTGACGCAGGACTATCTCGACATCGAGCGCGACATGGAAGAGCACGGCCACCACCACGCGGCAGGCGGAGACCGCTACGAGCGGTAGCGCCGGGGACTTGGTAGGTGGGCGGCGCGGTAGGGGGTCTGATAGCCTGGAGCGCGTGGTAGCCAGGAGCTCTTGGTAGCCCGGTCCGCGTCTTACGCCACGTCGGCTGCCGCCTGCGAGAAGACCTGCCGGCCTGCGAGCCCTGACGGGAGAGCGGGGCTCGCCTGCTAAACTAGGCCGGCGGCGGGAGAGGTGGCAGAGCGGTTGATTGCACCGGTCTTGAAAACCGGCAGCCCTTCACGGGGCTCGGGAGTTCGAATCTCCCCCTCTCCGCCAGACATTCAAAGACTTACGGCGGGACACCAAGTCACTCAGGAATTCCGTGTTGGAGTTGATCCGCTTTCGTGGACACCTCACTGTTGGATTCTGGAGGGTGCACGATGACAGACAAGACTGTCCGGTACACCCCGGAGTTCAAGCGGCAGATGGCGGCGCTGCATCGGGCAGGGGGGCAGCGCAGCATCTCTCTCGAAGGAATTCGGTCCTTCGGCCTGGACGATTGGATTGTGGCTCAAGCGTGTCGCTCGAGCTGAGGGTAAGGGCGATGGCGGCCTGACGAGCGCCGAACGCGAGGAGCTCGCGCAGCTGCGGCGGGAGAACAGGAAGCTCAAGGAGGAGGGGGGATCCTCGCAAAGGCCGGGGCCTGGTTTGCGAACGAGAAGCCCGCGACACCGAAGCGCTCTTCGGATTCGTGAAGGCAAACCAGGCCACCCACTCGGTACGGGTCATGTGCCGGCTGCTTAGTGTCTGCGAGCCGCTTCTACGCTTGGGATGGACGGCCGATGTCGGCGCGCGAGCGATCCGACATCGCGCTCAGCGCCCACATTCACGAGATTCATCGCCGCTCCCGCGGCACCTATGGATCGCCGACCATTCACGCCGAGCGCGCCGACGATCACGGTATTCGCGTCGGCAAGAAGCACGTGGCGCGCCTGATGCGCGAGGCGGGGCTGCGGGAAGCGACGCTGAGGAAGCTCACCGTAACGACGGTGAGTGAGCCTGCCACTCGAGGAACTCCGGACCTCGCTAAATTGCACAGGTATGGCGGAGGCAAATTGCACACTGCAACCTGGGAGCTCCGTGATCCATCGTGGAGCGGCCCATGTACGCGCGGGCGCATCGAGTGCTATTACGCCACTACCTCGAGCAGGGCTGAGCAAGGCTGAGATCGCGCGGACGCTGGGCGTCAGCCGGCGGACGCTCTACTACTGGATCGACTCCGGGCGGATCGACCGCGGACTCGATGATGGGCCGGTGCACTACACGCCGCGACCGCCGGTGCCGCGCAAGATTGACCGATACCGGGAGATCATCCAGACGCGCCTGGGCGAGTATCCAAGGCTCAGTGCCACGCGGCTGTTCGATTGAGGCCTTCGGCGGCGTGCCGGCGGAGCTCCTCTCCGATCAGCTGAAGGCAGTCATCATCGACGATGAGCGCGAGATCGGTGGCAAGCTCCTCGAGAACAGCGAGTTCCTGCGCTTTGCGGCGCACTGGGGCTTTCGCATCCGGGCCTGTCGTCCGTATCGGGCGAAGACCAAGGGGAAGGTCGAACGACCCGTCCGGTATGTGCGCGAGCGCTTCTTCTACGGTCGGAAGTTCCTCCATGATGCGGATCTGAACGAACGGGCGCTCGCCTGGCTTCCGAGGAGCGCCGCGGATCACCGTGTAGTCAGGGCGCCGACAGCTCATGATCCCGCAACGCGCTGATTCACCGGAAATTGTGCTCGCCGTAAAGGGGAGCTTCAACTTGGCCCTGCGCGTGCGCTCCGGCAGACCTCAGTGACAGGCGGCGGGATCGGCTTCGCGAGGCTGATCCGGCTCGGGTCACCGCTGCGGCGACTTGCGTATCTTCGTAAGGTCGTAACCCATCGCCTGCACGCGTGCGAGCATTGCGCGGTACTCATCGGACGTAATTTGGGGCGTTCTCGCCATGAGCCACACGTAATCGCGCGCATCGCGCGCGACGATGACCCGGCTGTAATCGGACGCGAGCCAGCCAACGATGTACTGCTCGCGCAGCACCCAGAAAAGATGCACTTCCCATTCCGCATTGCCGGTGCCCGGGACGATGGTCGCGGTCGAATGGAGCGTCTTCAGGGGGCCGCGAAAGGAGCCCTGCCGAAACCGGAATCGCGTGCAGATCGTCCCGTCGGGGTCGAGCCGATACGTTTCGACCGGATTGAAGCCATCTCGCTCGAAGTGCGTCGGGATCGCGGCGATGACATACCAACGGCCGACATAACGGGAGAGATCGACGCGGCGCACGGGCGGGATCGGGACCTTGGTCCCGGCGCCGGCGCAGCCGATGAGGGCGAGGGCGGCGCAGACACCCGCGGGCAATCCCCCGGCCTTCATGACGCGGACCGCCCGTCCGCCTCGCCCATGAGGCTCGCGGCGGACTTCAAGAAGCGGTAGTGGGCGATCAGCCATTCCTGCCCCTGCGCGTAGCCGAAGAGCTCGGCACACGTCATCCAGAAGATTCGCCAGCGGTGAAACCAGAGCGGCGCCTGCTCGCCGTAGGCTTCCCGGAGCGCGGCCAGCACTCGATCGCGCCGGCGATCGTGGCGCTCGAGCCAGTGGTTGGCGGTACGCCGGTAGTGTGTGCCGTCGATGAGCCAACGCCGATCGAGTATGAGGTCACGCTGAAAGTGCAGCAGCGTGTCTGCCGCCGGCATCAGGCCGCCGGTAAAGAAATGCCGGCCCAGCCAGTTTGCAGCGCCTTCGGTCTCGAACGGATACATCAGGGTGCGGTGGGCGAAGAGATGCACGAAGAGCGTCCCACCGGGCTTCAGCCATCCGGCGATACGGCCCATCAGCGTTTCGTAGTTGCGCAGGTGCTCGAACATCTCGATCGAGAGGCAGCGGTCGAACCGTCCGGGCTCGAGCGTGAGCTCATTGACGTCGCAAGTGAGCACGCGAACGTTGGACAGCTCAAGCCTTCGGCATTGCGCCTCGATGTAAAGACGCTGACTGTGCGAGTTCGAGACTGCGGTGATGCGTGCCCGCGGATAGCGCGCCGCCATCCAGAGCGTGAGCGATCCCCAGCCGCAGCCGAGCTCGAGGATCTCCTGGCCGTCGGCGAGTCCGGCGCGCCGATCGTACAGATCCAACATGGCGTCCTCCGCCTCGGACAGGCTCTCCGTTCCCTGCGGGTAGTAGCAGGCCGAGTACTTCAGCCGCGGCCCGAGGACTTGCCGGAAGAAGGCCGCAGGCAGCTCGTAATGTTGCGTGTTGGCCGTCTCGGTATGGATTGCGATCGGGCTCTGGCGCAGCTCCGCGATGCACCGCGCGAAGCGGTCTGCCCGTGCTTCGATACCATCCGAGCGCTCCTCGCGCAGCCGCCGGACGCAAAGGCGCCGGATGCCGAGACGGATCAGAGGATCGGGAAGGAGGCCGCGCTCGGCGAGGTTGAGCACGCCCGGCTCCCGTCGCGCACCTTCGCGCTCGGCGATCTCGGAAGCAACAACTCTCATGGTTCAGTTCCTCGCGTGTCGGGCAAGCGCCTCGGGAACCAGGGAAAGAGCATCGGCGTGCGACGCTGGTAGTCGCGGTAGTCCTCGCCGCGCGTGCGCAACGCCTGCGCCTCGGTCCACGGCACGCCGGAGAGGAGGCGCAGAAAGAGAAACATCACGAGCGGCCCGAGCCAGGCGAGCGCCCAGAGGGACGAGCCGGCGGCGAGGGCGGGATAGGTGAACCAGTGCAGCCACTCGAAGAAGTAGTTCGGGTGACGCGAATAGCGCCATAGCCCCGTGCGACAGGTGCGGCCGCGGTGCAGCGGATTCGTGCGAAAGCGCGCAAGCTGCCGATCCGCCACCGTCTCGCCGCCGACCGCCAACAGCCAGACCCCAGCGCCCGCGGCGAGCCACGGTATCCGCACCCGCGGATTGACGGCGACCGCGGCGAAGGGGAGCGCGAAGATCGGCACGAGCAGCGCCTGAAGTTGAAAGAAAGCGAGCCAACGCCACTGGCTGCCGTGCCATCGGGCGCGCAGCTCGCGATAGCGGCCGTCTTCAGGTTCCGCGCGAACGCGCGCCCACAGGTGGCTCGCGAGCCGCGCACCCCAGGCACCGCCCAGGAGCGCCAGCAGCAGTCGAGGCGCAGGCGCGCCCCTGCCGAAGGCCGCCAGCAACGCGGCTCCGGCCGCAAGCAAGGAAGCCCAGAGAACATCGACAATCCCCGCATTCAGGCGCCGGCGCTGCCAACGCCACCCGGCGAGCATCACCGCCGCGGCGACGAGCCAGAGCACGAGGAGTCCGAGTCCCGCGCTCACGAAGGGCTTCCCAGAGGCTCCTCGCGCAGCCAGCGGCGCGCGAGCGCGGTCAGCAGCGGGAAGGCGAGGGCCCATCCGAGGGAGAGTGCAGCGAGCGTCGGCCACGGTGGCGTGGCAAGCCGCGCTGCATGCCAGGCGCGCGCCGCCCCAAAGTAGGCGAGCGGACCGCCGACAGCGCCGAGCGCCATGGCGAGCCACGGTCGCGCGTGAAGGTGGCCGAAGAGGGGCAGGATCGTGAGCGCGAAGGACATCCAGAGCGCGAGCAGCCAGGCAGGGACAATGCGCCACGGCCATGCCGCCGCATAGTGAATCAGGCCCGAACCGACCCAGATGCTCTCGAGGAGTGCCCCTGCGAACAGCGCCACCGCAATCAGCCTGAGCTCGATGCGGCGGTGCTCCGAGCTGGTGAGCCGCCAGGCCGCAAACAGCATCGCCGCTGTCACTCCGGGCCAGACGTAGCCTCGACCGGCGCCGATGACTGCGGCGAACCACACGCTCTCATAAGCAAAAAGGACGATCCAAAACCTCACCGGGAGCCCTCCACGGTTCCCGGGGCCTCGGCCCGCCGCCATCCGGGCTTGGCGAGCCTCAAGTGCGCGACGCCGAGCGCGCGCTCGCGAAAGCCGCCCTCGCAGTAGGCGAGGTAGAACTCCCACATGCGCAGGAACTGCTCATCGAATCCTTGCGCGCGCGCCTCGGGAAGCCTCGCCATGAAGCGTTTGCGCCAGGCCTCGAGCGTGCGCGCATACGAGTCGCCGAAATCTTCGAGCGCCACGAGGGCGAGATCGCTAGCGCGCGTCTTGGCCGCGATGATGGCGTTGATCGAGGGGATGAAGCTGCCGGGGAACACGTGGCGCTTGATGAAGTCGACAGAGCGCAGCGCCTGCGCGTAGCGATGGTCCTCGATGGTGATCGCCTGCAGCAGAGCCAGCCCGTCCGGCTTCAACAGGCGGTCGAGGGCGGCGAAGTACTCATCGAGATACTGCGCGCCCACGGCTTCGATCATCTCGATCGAGACCAGCTTGTCGTAGCGGCCGGTGAGGTCGCGGTAATCATCCAGCCGCACCTCGATCCGATGCTCGAGGCCCGCTGCGGCCACCTGCTCGCGAGCGACGCTGTACTGCTCACGGGAGATCGTCGTGGTCGTCACGCGGCAGCCGTGGTGCCGCGCCGCATACAGCGCAAAGCCGCCCCAGCCGCCGCCGATCTCGAGGACGTGATCGCTCGGAGCGAGCCTGAGCTTGTCGCAGATGGCTTGCAGCTTGCGGTGCGAGGCGGCCTCGAGCGTGTCGTCGCCATCGGCCCAGAGGGCCGAGGAGTACATCAGGTCATCTGAGAGAAACAGCCGAAAGAAGTCGTTGCCGAGGTCGTAATGGGCGCGGATGTTGTCGCGGCTGCCGGCGCGCGTGTTGCGACGCGAGAAGTGCCAGCCGCGCAGCAGTGCCGCTCCGAGCCGCGCGAGCCCGGACTCGAGGCTGTCTAGCAACTCGCGATTGCGCACGAGGAGCCGCACGAGCGCCACCAGCGCATCGCTCGAGTCCATTGCGGCCGCACGGCAGCGCCAGAGTCCCTCCATGTAGGCCTCGCCCGCCCCGACGCTGCCGAGCGCAGCGACCGCGCGGTAGAAGGCGGGGTCGAGGACCTCGATGCTGAGCGCCGGCGAAGCAGGATCTTGCTGCGTGCCGAGCTCCGCGGTGCCCACGGCGTCGCGCAGCAGCAGCCGGCCTTGCCCGAGGGGCGCCAGTTTGGCGAGGAGCCTGCGCCTCAGAACGCGGTCGAGGGCGGTGTACGGTTGGCTTCCGATCGCGCTCGCGGCGGCATTCACGGCGTCCCTCCCAGTGTCCGCGGATGATCGTATACAGGCGTACCCTTCAGCCACAGGCGCAGCGCCTGCCAATGGATCGCGCCGATCACCTGGGCGGTCATGAGCGGATAGCGTCCGAGCACCCGCGCCAGGCTCGCGCCGCTGAGCGCGCGGCGCTCGAGATCGAGCGACGCTTCGAGCTCGCACGTATCGTCGCGCAGCACGCTCATGTGCACGTGCAGACTCCTCCCGGGCTGTTTGAACCGCCAGAGGTATTGCCGTTCGAGCGGCAGGAACGGGGAGACGTGGAACTCCTTGTCAAATCTCCATTCCCACGCGCCTCCTGCCCGGCGCCCGGCGAGATCGACCGGCAGCACATGCACGTGGCGCTCGTTCCACGGCGTGTTGGTGATCTCGGCCACGATCGCATCGATGGTGTCCCCGCCAGGGGAGAAGCAGTAGTAGAAACTGACGGGATTGAACGAGTAGCCCGCGTACCGCAGATGAGTGAGCAGGCGCACCGGACCCAACGGCTTTCGCCCGGTATGCCGCGCCACGCACTGTCTGACGGCCTCGTCGAGCGGCAGCGCGGCCGGCCCCAGATAGTCGCTGCGCCGAAATTCCGCGACGTTGCGGCGATTCACCGACCAGAGCCAGCGATCGGCGAACAGGCGGTCGAGCTCATCGAGATCGATGTAGAGTTGGGCAATGCGGTAGCGAAACGCGTGCGCTCGCGGCGCGTGGCGGCAGTGCCGGACCACGCCCTCGTAGACGGCGCTGGCGAGTTGCGGCTCGCCCTTGCTCATTCCGCAGCCTCCGCGACGGGTCGACTCCAGCGCGAGCCGAGCGCTTCGGCAACCTCCAGGGCGCTGCGCAAGCCATCCTCGTGGAACCCCCAACCCCAGTAGGCGCCCGCAAACCACGTGCGATTGACGCCCTGGATCTCAGCGCGCCGATGCTGCGCAGCAACCGAGGCATGTGTGTAGACCGGATGGTGATAGACCATGCGCCGCAGGACTTTCGCGGGGTCGATCACCTCGCTGCGATTGAGCGTCACAACGAGCGGAACGGGTGCATCGAGGCCCTGGAGCAGGCTCATGCAGTAACTGACCGTACAGGCGGCGCCGGGCTCGCGCGGAACCCATGCGTTCCATGCCGCCCAGGCTTTGCGCCTGCGCGGCAAGAGCGCGGCGTCTGTGTGCAGCACCGCTTCGTTAGGCTGATAAGGGATCGCCCCGAGAATGGCCCGCTCGCGCTCGCTCGCGTCCTGAAGGAGCGCGAGCGCCTGATCGCTGTGGCAGGCGAGCACGGCGTGGTCGAATCGCTCGCTCCCCGCGTCATGACTGACCGTGACATCGCGCGCGCCGCGCCGAATCCCCCGTATCGGGCAGCTGAAGCGCTCGCGCACGCGCCAGCGGCTGCGCAGTGCCCTGACATAGCTCGCCGAGCCGCCGCGCAGCACGCGCCACTGCGGCCGGCCGCGTACCTCGAGCATCTGGTGGTTCGCCATGAATTGCACCAGGAAGCGGGCGGGCATCATGCGGACCTGAGCCGGCGGCGCGGACCAGAGCGCTGCGGCCATGGGAATGAGGTGATCGTCGCGAAAGGCCGCGCCATAACCGTGCTCGGCGAGATACTCCCCGATGCTGGCGTGCGGCCGCTCCGAGGTGAGCAGTGCCGGCGCCTCGCGGTAAAAGCGCAGGAGGTCCCGCACCATGCCCAAAAAGCGCGGCGAGAAGAGATTGCGCCGCTGGCAGAAGAGCCCAGCGAGGGTCCCGGCGTTGTATTCGAGCCCGCTCGCTTCGCTCTTCACCGAGAAGCTCATGGTGGTCGGCTGGGAAGCGACGGCGAGCTCCTCGAGCAGGCGCGTGAAAAGCGGATAATGGCGCGGGTTGTAGACGATGAAGCCGGAGTCGACCGCATAGTTGCGCCCATCGATCGCGACCTCGTGCGTGTGGGTATGGCCGCCCGGATAATCGTTCGCCTCGAAGAGGGTCACCTCGTGTGCGCGTGACAAGAGCCACGCCGATGCGAGCCCGGCGATGCCCGAACCGATCACCGCAATCCGCACGGCTTCAGCACCTCGCCCGCTCGAGCACTCTCGCCGGTACGGCCTTCAGGTCTCGAACCAGACCGACCGCCGCCATCGCCCGCAGCCCGTACCACGTGAGGTCGACTTCCCACCACCGAAAGCCCTGGTGCGCCGCGCCCGGGTAACGATGATGGTTGTTGTGCCAGCCCTCCCCGAAGGTGAGCAGCGCGAGCCACAGGTTGTTTCGGCTGTCATCGTTCGTCTCGAAGCGGCGCGAGCCGAACCGATGCGCCAGGGAATTGATGGTCACGGTCGCATGGAAGAGGATGACCGTGGAGATGAAAAAGCCCCACACCAGCATCTGTGCGCCATCGGTGTGCAGTCGTGGTGCGCTGTGCTTCAGCAGCACGCCGAGCCCGTACATCGTCACGGCGAGGAGGATCGGCATCGCGACGTCATAGCGATCGAGCCAGCGCAGCTCCGGATATCTCGCGAGATCGCGCACGCGCCCGATTTCAGTCTGGAACGCGCGCGGTGTCAGGAACCAGCCCATGTGGCTCCAAAGGAATCCATGAATGCCGGGCGAGTGCGGATCGAGCGGGGTATCGGCCCGCAGATGATGATTGCGGTGATGCGCGGCCCACCAGAGGGGCCCGCGCTGCGCGCAGCTCGCGCCGATCATCGCAAAGAGGAATTGCACCGCGCGCGAGGTGCGAAAGGTTCGGTGCGCGAAGCCGCGGTGATAGAATGCGGTTATTGCAAACATGCGCACGGCATAGGATGCGCCGGCGACGGTGAGTGCGACCGCAGAGACTCCGGTCGAGATGGCCGCGAGGCAAGCCAGGTGCAGTAGCACGAAGGGCAACGCGCGCAGCCAGTCGATCCGGTCCGCGCAGGCCGGGTCGAGTGCGCCGGCGCTCGCGCCGGCGTCGAACCACAGGCGCACGGTTTTCCAAGTCTCGCGCATCGTTCGTCCCCGTCGACGAGTGGCGATGTATACGAGAGCTCCGTTCAAACGGATGCATGAGCGGTCGCAGCGCTGGCACGCGAACAGTCGAGCGCGCGCCGAGAGGTGCCTCACCGCAAGGGTCGCGCGGCGCTGCACTGGCTGCGCAATCCTGCGCCCGTGCCGGGCGGGAGATTGCGCAGCCATCCCCCGGGTGCGAGCGGGTTACGGCATGTCCCTCATGCTCTCGATCTGTCTGGAGCTGAAGAACAGGAATAAATTCGATGGCACCTGGATCGCGTCGCCTCTTTGCTCCGCCTCCTTCAGCTTCGCGATCGAGGTAATGCCGCTGCTGCCGTCCGCGGTCGGAAAATCGGCGAGATCGGTGATCAGCACCGGAATGACTTCCCACCAGATTGCTTTCTGATTCGCGTCCGCTTCGGTAATCAAATGGCTGTGATTCGGCGTGGGCAGAAACACGTTTGGGGGCGGCGCAGGCAGTTTACCGAGGGCGACCAGCACCTTGCCGAGATCGACCGTCGACGCGTGCATGGTGCAGGTTCCCGGGCTCTCGCCCGGAGCCGGGCACTGCGTGTATACCATCGGCTTAGCCTTGTAGGCTTCAGGCACTGCGCCGAAGAGCTTGATCAGCGTTTTGCCGAGCGCGGGACCGCATAGCGTGCTTGGCCGGACCCCGGCAGGGCAGGGCATGGCATCGTTTGGATTCTGGTCGGAGTCGACGGAAAAGAAGGGAACGAGAACGTAGAGAAAGTCCTGCGGGTCAGGCGCCATTCCGGTTGGATCCATCCTGGGTTGGGTTCCCGCCTGACAGATGGGCGTTTGAAACTCACCCGGGTCCGATTGCGCCGGCACGCCGTTGTGGTCGAGGTCATCCCTGGCCATGTCGATGCAATCGAAGCTCTGCTGGTACGTGAACAGCTCGAGCTTGCCGCCGGAGAGCCCATAGGTCTGGTTCGGCCGAAGCGCTTGGCCATGCACGGCCCCGGCGGCAAAGATCGAAGCGCACATCATTGCAGGCAGGAGCTTGAACCTGGGACGCTGCGACGTTTTCATGGGGCACACCCTCTGTTTTGGATTCAGTCAGATGTAGCACGTGGCGGCAGTCGGACAGAAGGAGACCCGCAAAGGCTGGAGCTCGGCGTCCGCGATGCGATCAGTCGCGCCCGCGCCATCGAGCTCGGCGGACCGAGATCGACGGACTTGCGCGGTAGTGCGAGATTGACGCTCGAAGCGGCACGCCCTTCACCGATCTCCCCTGCTCCGGTATGCAGCGGTGTTATACGGTGGCAAGTGGCCCACGGATGCACGAGGCGCGGTCGACGGAGTGCCTGCGGATGATTTCGCTGCCGTTCGAACGCAGACGGGCGCCGCTCAGGTTGGTGCTGTGGCCTTCCAGGCCTCGAGGGCGGCCCGGCGGGTGCTCTGGACGTCCACGACCGCTGGCGGGTAACCGCGCTGCGCCAGCGCCGGCGGATCTCGCCACGGCTCGTGCAGCAGCTCGGCGGCCAGGTCAGAGAGCTCGGGCAGCCAGCGCTTGAGGTAGGCGGCATCGGGATCGAAGCGCGCCGCCTGGGCGTACGGATTGAAGATTCGGAAAAATGGCGCGGCATCCACTCCGCTGCCGGCCACCCATTGCCATCCGAGGGTGTTGTTGGCGAGATCCGCGTCGACCAGCGTGTCCCAGAACCACCTCGCTCCGTGGCTCCAGTGCAGCCGGAGGTTCTTGGTCAGGAAACTTGCCACGATCATGCGCACCCGATTGTGCATCCAGCCGGTGTGCCAGAGCTCGCGCATGCCCGCATCGACGAGGGGCACGCCGGTCAGGCCCCGTTGCCAAGCGCGCAGCAGCGCTTCATCGTCGTCCGCCCAGCGCAAACGATCGAACCGCCGGTTGAAGCTCCGCTCCGGGGTGTCGGGGAAGTGATAGAGGAGATGGTGGGCGAACTCTCGCCATCCGAGTTCGCGCAGATATGGCTCAGCCTCATGGCGTCCGTGCGGTTTGGCGTGTCTTCCCTGAAGCGCATGCAGAATCTGACGCGGCGTGATCTCGCCGAAATGCAGGTGGGGCGAGAGCCCGGAGGTGCCGGGCAGCGCCGGCTGGTCGCGATGGCGGCCGTAATGCGTGAGCGCGCACTCCAGGAAGCGGCTGAGCCGCTCGCCAGCACCCGCCTCACCGGGCCGCCAGTGCTGCGCGAGTCGCTCGCTCCACGCCATGCGCGGATCGAGACGCAATGCCTCGAGCGGCAGACTCCCGGACAGCCGCAGCCAGGTTCGCGCCCGGCATTGGGCCAGCGGCGCTTCCGGGAGTAATTGCGCCTGCAGCTCACGCCAGAACGCGCCGAATACCCGGTAGGGCTTGCCCTGCGGCCGCAGTAGCTGCCAGGGCTCGCGCCACAGGTTTCCCGGATGACTCTCGACCCGGATATGGCGGGCGCGCAGCGCTGCTTTGATGCGCGTATCGCGCTCGATCGCAGCAGGCTCGTAGCCGCGTGTCCAGTACACCGCCGCGGCGCCGGTGAGCGCCACCAACCGGCACAACTCCGTCAGGCTGTCTCCCGCCGCAACGTGCAGCTCGCCGCCCTGCAGTGAGAGCGAGCGCTCGAGCGCACGCAGGGAGTGGTGCAGCCACCAGCGGCTCGCCGCACCGGCCGCCCACGGCGCTTCCTCGTCGGGTGCGTGGATATAGACCGGCAGCACCCGATCGTGTGCGTGGCAGGCCGCCCAGAGTGCGGGGTGGTCGGCGAGACGGAGGTCGCGGCGCAGCCAGACGATGGCCGTGCTCATCAGCCCTCGAAGCTAGCCGAAATCCGCCGCAGGCGCCGTCCTCTCCAGGACCGCCACCGAGCGGGTGGGGTTCGCTCCGGCGGGCGCGGCGCCGATTGCGCCCGTTGCGATCACGGGGCCCGTGGGCTGGCCCGTCGGAGAGCCGCCCGGCGGCTCCGCCGATACGGCGAGGGTGGCCGTCGGGCCGAGTCTGGCGGCGAGACTCGCCGACAGCTCGAGCGTGATGGGTGCGACGGTGGAGATCATTCCGACGGCGATGGGTTTGCCCCCTTTGGGGATCAGCCACAGTTCGGGCGCCTGTCCCGCGCTCAGTGTCGCGGGCGAAGCCGGTACGACCACCATGCGCGCCTTGCCGAGGTCCATGGTGGCGGTCCAGCCCACGCGGCCGTTTGCTTCACTCAACGTCGAAGCCATATAGGGGATGGCCGGGCGGACAGGGCGGTGCAGGAGGAGAGTGGCGAGGGCCACGCAGGCCGCTGCGAGCATCGCTGCCGTTCCGAGCGCGAGCCAGCGCCAAAACGGCAGATTGACCCATAGGCGCGGGTGTGCAACCCGTTGCGCCGGGTCCCCGTGTCGCAGGGCCGCGCGGATGCGTAGCCAAAGATCAGCTGGCGGCTCCTGTGCCGCAAGCTCCTCGCAGAGCGCTTGCAACCGCCGCTCCCACATGGCCACCGCCGCCGCGGCCTGCTCACTCGCTGCGATCTCCCGCGCCACCTGCGCGCGCTCGTCCGCTTCCAGCACGCCGAGTACGTATTCGGCGTAGCGCAGGTCGGAGTTGTCCTTTTCAGCGGGCGCGTTCATGACTCGAGGCATGTGCGCAGTTGAATCAGCGCGCGGCGGATCCAGCTCTTCATCGTCCCCAGGGGTACCTGACGCCGCTCCGCCAATTCCTTATACGTTGCCCCGGAGAAGAAGGCTTCACGCACCGAGCGCCGCGAATTCGGCTCGAGCTCATCCAGGCAACGCTGCAGGAGGCGGTACTCCTGACTGGCCTGCATGGCGGCTGGCGGATCGAGGCCTTCATCCCGTAACTGGTCGAGATCGATCGCTCCACAGCTCGAGCCGCCTTGGCGTTGGCGCAAGCGATCGATTGATCTATTGCGCGCGAGCGCCACGAGCCAAGTGTTGGCGCCCGCAACAGCCTGGTCATAGCTCTGAGCACGGCGCCATACCGTAACGAACACGTCCTGCAGGACGTCCTCTGCCTCGGCGCGGTCGTGCAGCATCCGCAGGCAAATGCCGAAGAGGCGAGCGGAACAGCGCCGGTATATCTCTGCGAACGCACGCTCATCCCGCAAGGCGGTGCGCGCCAGCAGCCGCTCCAGTGTCTCGCTCTCTTCAGCGGTCGTATTCATCCAACCTGCTCACCGACATGGTCGCTTCTCGTCGAGTTCCGCAGCAGATGTCACTTCGCTTGCTTTGGTGGAGCGACTCGGCACGTCGATTCTCCCGGAATGGATCGCGCCAATCAAGACGCAGCTTCGTTGCCATAGGGTAGCCGCTCAACGAGATGGCGCCGCGACGTTCGCTCCGGTCAGCTGGGGATGCTTGGGGTTCAGAACTTGTTCTGAACGAGTCAAGTCTTTCGGTTCGTCCGCAGAATTTGTGGATCAAATTGTTGGCCTGACCGTAGTTCAGTTGTAGGCACTCCATAGACCACGTGCAGACCACGTGCTGTCGGCGCGAAGCTGACCGGCGGATGCTCTCTGGTGCGGCGAGTGGCCGCGATCGGAGAGCAAGATGAAGACGAAGCACGAAGAACTGACGGCCGGAGGAACGGCGATACCTCGAGCACGTTGAGCGGGCCCGCAGCCGTGGGCTGGTTTTATCGGGTTACTGCCGCTCGATCGTAAGCGGCAAGCCCGCGGCGTACTTTCCACACGCACACGGGGCCGGACAATGCTCCGCTCGATCCATCAGCGCAGGAGCGAGCGATGCAGCAGGGCGAGATTCGGCGAGCGGGTGCGGCGGTCTGGCGCGAGCGGGTCGAGCGCCAGCGAGGTGGCGGTCTGTCGGTACTGGAGTCCTGTCGGCGCGAGGGCGTGAACGCCTGGAGCTTCTACCGCTGGAGGTTGCGGCTGCGCGCTGGGGGCGGTGAGGTGAAGCGCGCGCCGCGCACAGAGGTCGTTCGGCGCGAGCCGCTCCCCGCGGACGGAGCGTTCATCGATCTGGGGGCGCTGCCTGCGATGAGCCGGGGCTGGGAAGTGTATCTCGATGTCGGTGGCGGAGTGGTCCTTCATCTGGCGCGGCGCTGATGTTCTTTCCCGAAGGATGCCTGCGGGTTCATCTTTACGGGCAGCCCTGCGACATGTGCCGCTCCTTCGATGGCCTGCGGGCGATGGTGCGCCACGAGCTCGGCGCCGATCCGCTCGATGGCGCGCTCTACTGCTTCATCAACCGGCGCGCGACGCAGATGCGGGCACTGTACTTCGGCCGCTGCGGCCTTTGCACCTGGGCGAAGCGGCTCGAGGCCGGCCGGTTTATCAGCGACTGGTCGCGCGCGAAGACGCGGCAGATGGACTTCACGGCACCCAAGATGCTGCTCGAGCCGATCGAGCCACTCGTTCCCCTCGAGCAATTCCCTCGATCCCATGGTCCCGTTTCGCATGGCGTAGTCTGCCCGGCGCTCGTAACGCCGTGATTGGTTTCGAATTCAATCTTGGAGACTACGCCATCTCTGAATTTCCACCACCTTTGCGACACGACCCTGCCGCCTGAGAACGACCAATTACTGCAACCGAGTGTCCAGTTGGGCCTTGACCGCTACACTCGCAGGCGAGCGGCCGAACGTCGATTTCGCGTTTGCCGCGACGACCGAGGCATTTGGAGTGCCGCGAAAGGCGCCGCTCACGCTGTTCGCGCTCGGACGCAGCGTGGGCTGGCTGGCGCACGCGCTCGAGCAGATCTCCACGGACGGCTGATCCGGCCGCGAGCACGGTACGTCGGAACGCCGGTCCCGGATGCGAGCGTGAGCGAGCGGAGATCGTACCGGTAGCACCTGGAGGAGGGCGTCAGATCCGTCGCAGAGTCCTTGCACTCTACACATCGTAGTGCTACACTATGTAGCGTTACAGGAGGTCACGCAATGGCGATGCATCAGATCACTGATCTCGGGGACCTGGAGCGGGAGGTGCTCGAGCTCGTCTGGAAGCATGGCTCGGCGAGCGCCGACACGGTGCAGCGGGGACTCTCGCGGCCGCTCAAGGAATCCACGGTGCGCACCGTGCTCACCCGGCTCGAACGAAAGGGGTACCTGACGCATCGGGTCGAGAACCGCACCTTCCTCTACAGCGCGCGCGAGAGTCGGCCGGCCGCGGCGGCCCGCGCGATCAAGGGCATCATCGATCGCTTCTGCAACGGTTCGGTGGAGGATGTCCTCGTAGGACTCGTCGATGCTCAGATCGTGGATCGGCGCGAGCTCCAGAGGCTCGCCGACAGGATCGCGAAGGCGAAAGGGGGATCCAAGCCATGACAGTCGCTGGCGTCATTCCCGTCCTCTTGGAAGCGGCGGTAAGGTCTCTCGCTCTCGGCGTTCTCGTGGGGCTGATGTTCCGGATCGCGCGCGTCCGCGATCCGTATCTCGAGAAGACCGCATGGACCGTGGTGCTCAGCGCTGCAGCTGCCATGCCGCTGCTGCTCGCCATGCGCCTGCAGGGCCTCGTGATCGGGGCACCGCCGCGTGTGCTCTCGGGAGCGGTCATCGTGCGGCCGGTTCTCGCCGGTGCCGCGGTGAGCCATGCGATGGAACGGATCATCGTCGTCTCCTATGCCGCGACGGCGGTCGCGCTGCTCACACGCTATGCGTCGGGCCTGGCACGCATGATGCGAATACGCCGCAGCGCGCGGGTCGTACGCGAGCCGTGGACGGACGGGCTCGATGTGCGGGCAACCGATGAGCTCGCGTCGCCCGCGACGTTCGGCTCGACGGTGCTGCTGCCAGAGAGTTACGTGGAGTGGGACGATCGCACGCGCACCGCGATCCTTTCGCACGAGCGCGCTCACGTGAGCGGCCGCGATTGCCACCGGCTCTGGCTCGCGCGCCTCTACCGCTGCCTGTTCTGGTTCAATCCGCTCGGATGGTGGCTCGAGCGCCGCCTCGCCGTGCTCGCCGAGGCGACGAGCGATGCGGCGGCGCTGCGCGCGCTCGGTGATCGTCCTGCCTATGCGCAGATCCTGCTCGCGTTCGCCGCCCGTGGCGGACTCCCGAGTCGAGTGGCGATGGGCATGACGCGCCGATCCATCGCAGCACGAATCGAGCACGTCCTGGCGGGCGGCTCACCGGCTGCAGAGCCCGGGATACCGCGCAGGGTGCTCGCCTGTGCGAGCATCCTACCGGCGGTGCTGGCGCTCGCGACCCTGCAGCTGGCGCCCATGCATTCCGCGCGGGCACAGTTGGCCGCGGTGACACAGGCGGACGCGGGGGGCCAGGCCGGTGGCGGGCCGGCACAGGAGGGTGGCGGGGATGCGCAGAATGGCCCGGGCGTCGATCGAGCGACTCCGGTTGCGCCTCGAGTGCTGCGCTGGCCGTCCGATCTCATGGACTTCTATCCGGCCCAAGCGCGGCGTGCGGGCATCGAAGGGTTCGTCGACATCGCGGTGACGCTCGATGCGGCCGGACGTGCGACGGATACGGAGATACTGACCGAATTTCCTCTCGGCGTTGGATTCGGGGCGGCAGCTTCGACGGCTGCTCACGAGATGACCTACAGCAATCCGACGGGACGGCCGGCGCAGCTCGTCTTCCGCATCAAGTTCGCGCTCGCGAAGGGCCATCGGGACGGGAGCACGCCCCACGGTGCGCCGCCCGGCAAGTGACCGCATCGCATCCGATCGATAGCGATCGATGGCGGTCGGAAGAACGTCACCGAAGTCATATTGCCCGCCCGAGTCGCCCGGGGGCTGCGGCGGCAGGCAGTTTCAGGGTGCCGGGCGGTACGCGACGCGGTCGCCGCGGAACGTGCCGAACCAGAGCGTGCGGCCGGCCTGCACCGTGCTGGTCGCATCATCGAACTGCGGCCTCCCGGGCTCCTTCACGACGGGTGTGATCGACATCGTTCGCGGGTCGAGCCGCACCGTCGCCCAGCCGTGGGGCCCTGAGAGGCTTCCCGTCTTCAGGAACTGACCGGTCACGAAGAGCGTGCCGTCGGGGGCCCAGCGAAGGTTATCCGGATGAAAGTCGACCTTCACACTCATCCGGTTCGCCCCGTCTGTCGCCTCACGCGACGCACGCGTCAGCGGCACGCGATAGATCTCTCGCGAGCCGTAGGCATTGACGAACAGCCATTTGCGATCGGGGGAAACCGCGACTCCGTTGTCGCCCGAGAGGCGGGTCCCCGGCACCTCGCTGAATCCCGAGCGGGGCTGCCAGAGATACACCGCTCCGGTCACCGCACCCGCCATGATGTGCTGGAAACCTTGCTTGTCGCGGGTGTCCATGAATTTCGATACGACGAACGCGCCGCGGGGCAGGGCTGCCACGGCGTTACCGTTGGCGCCGGGGGGCAGCACCACGCAGCCGACCCATTCGGCCGAATTCTCGGGTGCGCTCAAACGAAAGATCTCCACCGCCTCGCGACCGCCATGATTGACCGCATAAACGGTCGCGGCGCCGTCGCGCTCCTGGACAACGTCGAGGCCATGGGTGAGGAGCTGTTTGAGATCGGGCGCCGCGCAGCCTCGGTATTCCGGCTCGGGCTCGCGCGCGACTTTCAGCGATACGGGGCGCGCCGTCCGCTTCGCCGTATCGATGAGATAAAGCCCCGCCGACCCGGCCTTGTACGAGCTCCCGACCAGCCACCGTCCGCCGTCGACCGGCAGCAAGTCTTCGACGTTCGTCAGGTCGCATACGAACGCCAGATCGCCGGCAGGCGGGCAGGCCCGCCCTTCAGAGGATCCCGACTGGGCGACCGCAGACGAGCACGGAAGGAGCGGCGCGCCGGCGACGACCAGAACACATACGGCGATCGGCTTCATCGGCTCGGCCCCCCTCCTGATGTTGACCCATCATCCCGTTGCGCGCGGCCGATCGCAACTTCCATCGGGGCGAGCCTTACGCTCCTGCGGCCCTGCCTTTACGTCCGATCTGGGCCGGATGAGAATGGCGCGAACCGTCAGAGGGAGAGCCCCCGTGCCCGAGTCGAAGAATTCCCGGAAACCCCTCCTTACGTCCGCCGGCAGCTCCCGGAGGAAATTCCTCGGCAGCACTGCCCTCGCCGCGATCGGGACCTCGGCCGCCGCGCTGACTCGCGCACTGCCGGCGGCGGCGGACGGCGCGAGCCGGAGCGCGGTGCAGGGAGGGTGTCCGGAGGTGCCCACTCCGATGAAAGACGTGGAGGGCAAGGTCGCCTTCATCACCGGCGGCGACAGCGGGATCGGCCTCGGGATCGCGCGGGCCTTCACCGACGCGGGCATGAAGGTCGTCATCACCTATCGGACGAGGAAGCATCTCGATGAGGCGATGAAGGTGCTCGCGGGCGCGGGCAGCCGCGTGCACGCGATCGAGCTCGACGTGACCGACCGCGCCGCGATGGAGCGGGCGGCTCAGGAGACCGAACGGGTCTTCCAGAAGGTTCACGTGATCGTCAACAACGCAGGCGTCGGGATCTTCGGCGGGCTCAGCAGGGCGACGTATGACGACTGGGACTGGGGCATGAGCGTCAACGTCACTGGCGTGTTCAACGGGATCCATGCCTTCCTGCCGCGGATCCAGGCGCATGGCGAGGGAGGGCAGGTCATCGCCACCTCCTCTGTGGCGGGTCTGATCGCGCACGGCGGGACCGGAGTCTATTCCGCCTCGAAGTTCGCCGTCGTCGGCATGATGGAAGCGCTGCGCAACGAGCTCGCGGACACGAACATCGGCGTCTCGGTGTTCTGTCCCGGGCTCGTCAACACGAACATCGGCGACTCCAATCGCAACCGCCCGAGCTCACTCTCAGACAGCGCGTTCAAGCCGGATCCGAAGGCGATGGCGCGCATGCGCGAGCAGATGAAGGCGATGCGCGGGCCGCCGCCCGGCATGGACCCGCTCGAAGCCGGCCGGCGCGTGCTCAACGGGATGCGGAACAACGATCTCTACATCCTCACGACGCCGGAGCTCGAGCCGGAGATCGCGGCGCGGGGCGAGGCGATCGTCGCTTCCATTCCGACGGACGTGCATCCGCCGGCGGCGCGCGTCGCTCTGCAACGCATGATCGCCGGCAAAACGGTGTATGCCACGGTGCGCGACCGCATGCGGTGCGAGCGGGCGGGCTCACGGAAGGTCTGAGCGGACCACGAGCCCGAGGGCGGGCCTTGGTGGACGGCGAGAAGAAGATTCCGGCGCGGCGGGCTGTGACGGCGTGTGTGGTCGGTCTCACGCTGTCTGCGCTGGCGCAGGGCGCCCCGCAGGCCACCGCTCGCGCCCCGCAGCTCTCGGGCACCGAGTCGGGATTCGCGGTTTTCGAGACACAGTGCACGCGCTGCCACGGCAACCCGGCCGCCGCCGCGACCCGCGCGCCCGATCCCGCCGCGATCCGCCAGATGTCGCCCGAGCGGATCTATGACGCGCTCACGACCGGCGTCATGCGAACGCAGGCGCAGGGCCTCTCCGATGAGCAGAAGCGGCGCGTCGCGGAGTTCATGAGCGGCCGGCCGCTCGGGAGCGCCGCCGAGGGCGATGTGCGCCACATGGCGGGACGCTGCCCGCGCAATCCGCCGCTCGCGCCGCCGGCCTCGCAGCCGGGATGGAGCGGGTGGGGAGCTGGAGCCGAGAACGCGCGCTTTCAAAGCGCGCGCGCGGCCGGCCTTCGCGAGGGCGATGTCGCGCGCCTTGCGCTCAAATGGGCGTTCGGGTTCCCCCACGGCGTATCCGCGTTCGCGCAGCCGTCGATCGCTTCGGGGCGCGTCTTCGCGGGCAGCGACATCGGCTACTTCTATTCGCTCGACGCGAAATCAGGCTGCGCCTACTGGTCCTTCGAGGCGCAAGGCTCCGTTCGCACCGCGGCCAGCGTCGCTCGCATCGCGACCCGGCGCGGCGCGAAGTACGCCGTCTACTTCGGCGACAGCAAGGCCAATGTCTACGCGCTCGACGTCCGCACCGGAGCCTTGCTCTGGCGAACGCGAGTGGAGAGTCACTTCGCCGCCCGGATCACTGGCGCCCCGACGGTGAGCGGCGGAGTGGTCTACGTGCCGGTCTCCGCGTCCGAGGGATTCGCAGCGGCGACGCCGAGCTACCCGTGCTGCACGTTCCGCGGCAGCGTCGTGGCGCTCGATGCGGCGACCGGCCGGCAGCGCTGGAAGACCTTCGTGATTCCGCAGGCGCCGCGGCCGACGCGCCGGAACGAGCAGGGGACACAGCTCTGGGCGCCAGCGGGCGGCTCGATCTGGGATGCGCCGACGATCGACCGGCTGCTGCGAGTGCTCTACGTCGGCACCGGCGATGCGGAGACCGCGCCGGCCTCGCCGCGCACGGATGCCGTCCTCGCGCTCGGGATGTCGGATGGGAGCGTGAAGTGGGTGCATCAGGCGACGGCAAACGATGCCTGGATCGGGGGATGCGGTGGCGCTCACCCGCCGCTTGCCTGCCCGCGCCCGCTCGGCCCCGATCGCGACATCGGCAACTCCCCGATTCTGAGAACGCTCGCGAGCGGCCGTCGCGTGCTCGTGTTTGCGACGAAGGACGGGCGCGTCGTGGCGCTCGATCCGGACCACAACGGCGCGGTCGTCTGGCGCGCGCAGGTAGCGCCCAATCCGGCGGGTAGTGTGGTCGGGGTGCTGTTCGGCGGCGCTGCCGACGCACGCAGCGTCTACTATCCGCTCGCGTCCGGAAGAATGGTCGCGGTCGATCTCGCGACAGGTGCGATACGCTGGTCGGCGCCGCTTGCGCCGGCTGCTGGCGAAGGCGGTGAGCGCGGCGCCGGCGGTGAGCGCAACGTGGAGGCGAGCGATCCGCCGCCCGGCAATGCCGAAGCGGCGACACCCGCGCTCAGCTACTCGGCGGCCCCCACCGTCATCCCCGGCGTGGTGTTCGTCGGCGGCTATGACGGCAGGCTGATCGCGCTCTCCACGCGGGATGGGCGCAGGCTGTGGGAATTCAATACCGCGCGATTCTATCGCACGGTCAACGGCGTGCCGGCGAAGGGCGGCTCGATGGGCTCGGCGGGACCTACGGTCGCGGGTGGCATGCTTTTCGTGGGCTCGGGTTACGCGGTCACGAGAGGCATGCCCGGCAATGTGCTCCTCGCGTTCGCCCCCGAGTGAGGCGGGCACGATTGCTGGGTTGCCCACGAGCACTCGCGGCCCGTGTTTCGCGCGGATTGGTGAAATGCGCGAAGGCATAGGGCAAACGGAGCGCGCCGGCTCCGGCGCTGCCCCACTGGGTCGCACCGACCACGCAGGTCGTCGGTGAGCCTTCGGTGAGCGGTTGCACCCGCCCGCGGCCGAGGAGGCGGCTCGGCCGGAACGCGCCCTGCGGCAGCGCTTTGCGCTCGAATGGCCGCTAGGGGAAATCCTCAAGCGCGAAGCGGGCGCCTGGCCCGAAAGGCAGGCTCAGAGCGGGCCACGCGGTGAGTCCGAAGCCGAACCTTGATTTTGCGATGATCCGAGCCCACACCGCCGGTATGCGCGGATATCCGCGATCGCGCATCTCCCGCGATCTCGTGCGGGTGCTGCAGCGCGGCGCGTTGACCCGCCGCGCCGGTGGCGCTGTAATTCTCGCGGCGCAATCACGCGCCGGAGCGCTGCAGACGGGGCGCTGCAGGGGAATGACATGGCGCCTGCAGGAGCGCACGGACCCGGAAATCTTCGAGGAGTACGGTGCGCTCGGACTGCTCGGCATGACGCCGCCCGCCGAGTACGACGGCAACGGCATCCAGAGCGAATACCACGTCATGCGCCGCGCTCAATACCTCGAGACGGTAATTACTCAACGAGGGGACGCACGACATCCACGCGCTGATCCTCGGACGCGCGCAGACCGGTCTGCAGGCGTTCGTCTGAGCGCGGCGGCCCCCGGGGGAGAGGACCTTGCTCACCGACGAAGAATGCTGCGGCTGCGTAGAGCGTCTGCTGAACGCGGCTCGCACGGGCCGGCCAATCTCCCCGCTCACGCTCGTGTTTCCGGCTCTGACCGCCGCGGAGGCCTATCGCGTTCAGCGGCGGTGGCTCGATGCGCGGCTGGGGGAAGGCGCTCGTCCCGTCGGTTACAAGATCGGACTTACGTCCCGCGCGACGCAAGCCCTGTTCCAGGCGACGGAGCCGATGTACGGGCGGATTCTCGACGATGGCGTTCTGCAGGACGGCGCCCGCGTCCGCGCGGGGTCGTTCTGCAAGCCTCGGCTCGAAGTGGAGCTCGCATTCGTCCTCGCCGCCGATCTGGAGGGTTCGGAGGTGAGCATCGAGCGCGTGCTCGACGCAACCGAGCGCGTGGTGCCCGCGTTCGAGATCGTCGCTCAGCGGACGGAGGCCTCGCGTTCCCTTGCCGACGCGATTGCGGACAACGGCGCGCACGGCGCGATCGTGCTAGGTCGCCGCGGCTTCGGGCCGCGGGAAATGGACCTCGCCCGCATCTCCGCCGTGCTTCACCGCAATGGTGCGCGCGCGGAGTCCGGCGTCGCTTCCGCGGTCATGGGTCACCCTGCCGCAGCGGTCGCGTGGCTCGCGCGCAGGCTCGCCGTCGCCGGGGAGCGCCTCTGCAAGGGTGAGGTGATTCTCACCGGCACGTTCACGCGCGCGCTGGATGTCTCGGCGGGCGATTTCTTCCGGGCCGAATACGCGGCGGGCGCCGTCGCTCTCGGCGCGATCGAAGTGTCGTTCGATTGAAACAGGAATTCTCTGAGGATGCTCGCGGCGGCCTCGTATGCCTGCCGGCGATTGCCCTCCTGCTCGGAGCTGGTGTCGCGAGCGGCCACACAGGTGGCGCGCTGGTCGCGGCGAGCGGCGCCATCTCCGTGGGCTTCGGCTCTTTCCAACGCTTCACGCGCAACAAAGTCGCACCGATGCTGCTCGCCGCGCTCGGCATGGCCTCGTCGGCCGTGATCGGTTCCCTCCTGGGGGAGGTTTGGCCCGCGCTCGTCGTCTCGGCCGCGATATGGGCGGGCGTGTGCGGTTGGGCGCTCGCCTTTGGGCAGGGGCCGTGGTGGATCGCCCTGCAGTGGTCCATCGCTCTGTTCGTCGCCGGTGCCTATCCGTCGGGCCTCCACGCGGCGCTGTTGAGAGCTTCACTCGTACTCGCCGGCGGCGCGCTGCAGTTCGCGATCGTCGCCGTCGTCTGGAGCATGCAACGCCGCGAACGGGTGGGACATGCGCTGCGCGTGCGCACGTATCTGCGGTTCGGACGACGGCAGCTGCCCGTCTCGCGGGCGATGATCCCGTACGCGCTGCGGACCGCGGGCGCCGCGGCCCTCTGCGTCGTCATCTCACGCTCGCTCCGGATGCCGAACGGCTACTGGGCGCCGATGACGGCGCTGCTCGTCATCCGCCCGACGCTGCGCGAGACGGTGAGCCGCGGAATGGCAAGAGGCGCCGGTACGCTCATCGGAGCGGGCGTCGCGACGCTCGTCGCCGCACTGCTTCGGCCCGGCCCCGATCTCACGGCGGCACTCGTCGTGGTGTTCGCTTGGGGCGCCTACGCGATGCGGCGCGTCCACTACGCGGCGCTCACCACGTCGATCACGGCGTGCATCGTGTTCCTGCTCGCGCTGTTCGGGTTGCCCGAGCCGGCGAATGCCGCGCACCGGATCATCGCGACGCTCGTCGGCGGCGCGATCGCGCTCGCTTGCGCAGCGCTCGCGGGATAGGATCCGCGGCAAGGTCAACAGGGGGAATCCATGCCGGTCTCGATGTTTCGGGCGGGGCTCTGCGCGCTTGCCGTTGCGACCGTGGCCGCCGCATGCGGCCGCAGCCAGCCGGCCCCGAGCCGATCCGCCCGGATCACCGCGCTCGAGAACGAGATCTCGAGACTCGAGAGCGAGGCGGCCCGACTGCAGGACGTGAGCGACCTCGAACGCCTGCAGCGCGCCTATGGCTACTATCTCGACGCGGCGCAGTGGGACCAGATGGCCGACCTGTTCGCGGACGACGGCTCCATCGAGATCGGGCTCGATGGCGTCTACAAGGGTAAGGCGCGGGTACGCCAGTACTTGCATACGCTCGGCCACGGCCGCGTCGGTCTCGCGCCTGGCGAGCTCAACGCGCACATGATGCTCCAGCCCGTCATCGATGTGGCCTCCGACGGACGCACGGCGAAAGGGCGGTGGCGCGCGCTCATCATGGCGGGCGAGTACGGGAAGTCCGCGCTGTGGGGCGAGGGGCCGTACGAGAACGACTACGTCAAGCAGAACGGCGTCTGGAAGATCGCGAAGCTGCACTGGTATCAGACGTTCATGGTGCCGTACCGGGGCGGGTGGGCGCGGAACAAGGACGTGAACGGCGGGATCTATGTATCCAAAGAGCTGCCGCCCGATGCACCGCCGACCGAGCGGTACGCGACTTGGCCCGGCGTCTACATCCCGCCGTATCACTATCGGAAAGCGCCGGCGGCGTCCGTGACCTCCGGACGCGCGTCGCAGGACGCGGAGATCGGCGCGCGCGCCGCCGGCGATGCAACGCCGGCTGCGGTCGCGGGCGCAGCACCGGCTTCCACTTCGGACGCGGCGGCGGCGGACAGTGCCGAGGGCGGCGACGACCCGGCGATCGCAGAGCTGCGCCAGGCGGCCGCCGATCTGCAGCGCCGCACCAGCCGGCTCGAGGACGTGGATGCGGTGGAACGGCTCGTCTCGATCTACGGCTATTACCTCGACAAGCAGCAGTGGGACGATCTCGCAAACCTCTTTGCCGAAGACGGCAGCATGGAGATCTCACTCCGCGGCGTGTACGTCGGCCGGCGCAGCATCCGCCGCGCGCTCGAGCTGTTCGGCCCCCAGAACATCGAGCCGGAGCATCTGCACAATCACATCCAGCTGCAACCCGTGATTCACGTTTCCGCCGACGGTACCCGAGCGTGGAGCCGCAGCCGCGCGCTGAGCGAGCTCGGCACGTATTCGCGCCTCGGCATGTGGGGCGACGGCGTGTACGAGAACGAGTACGTGAAGGTGAACGGGGTCTGGCAGATCGCGAAGGACCACATCTACACGACGTTCTTCGTGCCCTACGACCAGGGCTGGCTGAACGGCGCCGGCCCCGCGCCGCGGGTGAGCGAGAAAATCCCGCCGGACCGGCCGCCGACGGAGCTCTATGACACCTATCCCGGCGAATACGTGCCGCCGTTCGACTACAGACATCCCGTGACCGGGGCGCCGATCGTGGTGCCGCCCGCGCTGCGGCCGAGGTCGAACCCGCAAGGGGTATCGGGCCCGCAGGCGGCGCCGGGCCCTCCCGCGCCGTCAGGGTTGGGCGTGGCAGCAGGCGCGGCGAGCGACGCGGGGAACGCGCCGCGGATGCGCACTGCTGCCGAACGGGAGGCGAAAGCCAGGTCTGGCGCCACGAGCGATGATCCGCGCCTTGCCGGGGCACGGGCGCGGCTCGAGGAGATTGCGCGTGAGGTAGAACGGCTCGAAGACGAACGCGCCATCGAGAACCTGCAGCGCAGCTACGGCTACTTCGTGGACAAGGCGATGTGGCGGGAGACGGCGGACCTCTTCGCCGACGACGCGACGCTCGAGATCGGCGGGCGCGGCGTCTTCGTGGGCAAGGCGCGCATCCTGCAATACCTGACCTGGCTCGCGCCGCAGGGGCTAGTGCACGGACTGCTCATGAATCACATCCAACTGCAGCCGGTCATCACCGTTTCACCCGACGGCAGGACCGCCAAGGGCCGATGGCACTTTCTCGCCGAGGTCGGCCATTACGGAAAGGACGCGCGTTGGGGGCTCGGCACTTATGAGAACGAATACGTCAAGGACGGCGGCGTGTGGAAGATCAAGACGCTGCATGGCTACTTCCGCATGTACACGGAATACGCGCAAGGCTGGGCGAAGTCCGCGGTGCCGAACACGCATCCCGAGAAGGACCTGCCTCCGGACCGCCCGCCGACGGTGGTCTATCAAACGTACCCGGCGACCTTCATCCCGCCTTACCATTACCCCAATCCGGTCACGGGGAAGTGACGGCTGCGCCGGCGGGGCAGTCGCTGCTCGCTCAATACACCGGGGGCAGCTCGGGGTTCTTCGCCTTGCGCAGCGCTTCGAGGTGGTCGAGCCAGGCTTCCTCGTCACACTCGTAGGGCAGCAGGACGCCCTTCGGCTCGAGGGCCCATTTCTTCACACCCTTGACGGGCTCGGTGTAGAACGCGGGGTCGTACATCGTCCAGTCGTTCTCGAGCACCTCGTTGCCCTTCGCGTCCTTCGAGAGGTGGTAGCGCTCGACGATGCGCGCATCCGCGCTGTGCGGCCACGTCTCGTCCTCCTGCTCCTTGAGCGAGGTCGTCTCGACGACGAGAGTGTCGCCTTCCCAGCGTGCGGTGGAGTATCCGTCGCGATCCGGGATCCGGTCGCCCGGCGCGATGATCTTCCCATCGAGATTGAGCTGGCGCGTCTCGTGATAGGCCTCATACACGATGAAAATCAGGTCGGGGCGCTGGATGATCTCCATCGGGTAGCCGCCGGAGAACATCATCGATTCCGGCATGCCATAGCCTAAGCAGAACTTGCCCGGATTGTCGTCGCCGGGCGTGACGAGCGCGCGATACTCCTCGACCTTCCGGCGCGCGTCGGGTTTGAGGGGCAGCTTCACGCCGGCTCGAATCCCGCGGAACGACGCCTGCCCCGGCTCGACGTAGGGTCCCCACACGCCTGAGAAGTCGGGATGCGGAGCCGTCGCCGTATCCGCCGCTCCGGCCGCGAGAATCCCCGCGCACCAGAGCGCCGCGAGGCGCGAGCCGGCCGCCACCTTTCGCGTGAATCGCATCGCTGCCCCCTTGACGAGTCAATGGTCGCCGCGATTGTAGCAGGGCGTCCGGCCGGGCATGGATGACTGGCGTGCTGGTAGACTGCGCCGATGCGTGCACGTCCGGCAGACCCGCGCCCAGCAGAGCGAACGGCAGTCCTGCATCCGTGGCCGCTTCGCGTGCTTCGCTCCATTGAGTTCGCGGTCGCGAAAGTCGGCAGCCGGGACGGGTACGTCGAAGCTCGTGCTGCGCCCTTCAATCTGAAGTTCGTTGGACCCGCCGCCGACTGCATCACCCGGCACATCTACCGTCTCGGTGCCCACGAGGCGGACATCACCCGGTACGTGATGGAGCACATCCATCTCCGACCCGGAGAGATTGCGGTCGATGTCGGAGCCAACTTGGGCTGGTATACGGTGCTGCTCAGCCGCTTGAGCGCGCCCGGAGCGCGGATCTTCGCGTTCGAGCCCGACCCGGAGACATATGCGCTCCTCTCGAGGAACTTGCGCCTGAATGCGGCAACCGGAGTGGCGGCGCTGAACGTCGCTCTCGGCGACACTCCCGGGATGGCCGTGCTCCACCGCTACAAGTCGAGCAACAACGGCCGGCATACGCTCTCACCAGGCCGCGACGGAGGCGGCGGAGAATGTGAAGTGAGCGTGCAGACGCTCGATTCGTTTTGCGAGGCACAGGGCCTTGCAGAGAGCCGGATTCGCTTCCTCAAGATCGACGTGGAAGGCTTCGAGTATTTTGTCCTGCGCGGCGCGGCGAATGCGCTTCGGCGTTGCGACTGCATTCTTCTCGAGCTCAATCGAGGGGACGCTGCGGATGAGCTCGTGCAGCTGCTCGCCGCGAGCGGGCTCGCAGCTTCGGCGTTCATCGGGGGGCGATTGAGGCCCATGGTGTTCTCGGAGATCCGGCAATCACCCGATCAGCTGGATCTGCTTCTCACACCCATGACTCACTCATCCGTCGATCGGGCGGAGGAAGCTTCACATGGCTCAACGCGATGAGACGCGCGCAGCCTGCGCGTGCTCCGGATCCGATGCGCCGCGGCTCTCGCGCCGCGAGGTCTTGGGCGGGGCGGCGGCCGCGAGCGTCGGAGCAGTGGTGTCGGGAGCGGCGATGAGCGCTGATGCGGCGCGCACGGCAAGCGAGCCTCACACCTCGCGCCGGCGCGGACCGGCGATCGTCGCCTCGCGCGATCATGCGGTCGTCGAGACTGCCGCCGGCCGGGTCCGCGGCTACACCCGCAACGGCATCTACACGTTCAAGGGCATCCCCTACGCCGGGCCGACGTGGGGACCCAATCGCTTTCTCCCGCCGACCCGGGTGAAGGCCTGGACCGGCGTGCGCAGCTCGATGCAGTACGGCGAAGTGAGCCCGCAGCCGCCGCGCGCCGGATGGAAGAACGACGAAGAGGCGTTCATGTTCGCGTGGGACGACGGCGTCCAAGGCGAAGACTGCCTGCGCGTGAACGTTTGGACCGCCGGCCTCGATGCTGGTGCGAAGCGGCCGGTCATGGTGTGGCTGCACGGCGGCGGCTTCGTCGCCGGCTCGGGCCAGGAGCTGCGCGCATACGACGGGGAAAACCTCGCGCGCCGGGGCGATGTGGTCGTCGTCACGCTCAATCATCGCCTCGGCGCGCTGGGCTATCTCGACCTCTCCCATGTGGGCGGCGAGGCCTTCGCCTCGTCCGGCAATGTCGGCATGCTCGACCTGGTCGCGGCGCTCGAGTGGGTGCGCGACAACATTGCGGGCTTCGGCGGCGATCCGGGCCGCGTGACGATCTGGGGCCAATCCGGCGGCGGCGGCAAAGTCGCCGCGCTCATGGCGATGCCGGCCGCGCAGGGTCTCTTTCATCGCGCCATCGTGGAGAGCGGCTCGATGCTGCGCGTGCGCACGCCGGAGAGCGCGGCGCGGCTCACGGATGAGGTGTTGAAGGAACTCGAACTCGATGGTACGCGCCTCGCGGAGCTGCAATACATGCCCTACGAGCAAATCGTGAGCGCCGGGGAGAAAGTGCTCGCGCGCCAGCCGAGCGGCCTGCCGGACTTCCGCCGCGCCGCGGAGCGGATGGGCTGGGGGCCGGTCATGGACGGCCGGATCATTCCGCAGCATCCGTTCGACCCCGCGGCGCCCGCCATCTCCGCTCGAGTCCCCATGATCGTCGGCACGAATCTCAATGAATTCGTCACGAACATCAACCATCCCGACGGGGAGGACATGACCGAGGAGGAAATGCTCGCGCGGGTCCGCAGCCTTCATGGAGATCGCGCCGCGCAGGTGGTCGCGGTCTTCCGCGAGCGCACGCCGCAGGCGAAGCCTTTCGATATCTGGTCGCGCATTGCGGCGGCGCCGATCCGAGCGGCCGCAATCGAGCAGTGCGCGCGCAAGGCGGCCCAGCATGCCGCGCCCGCCTATCTCTACTGGTTCACGTGGCAGACTCCGATCCTCGATGGACGGCCGCGGGCATTCCACTGCGCCGAGCTGCCGTTCGTCTTCAACAATGCCGAGCGCTGCGAGACCATGACCGGCGGCGGACCGGAGGCAATCGAGCTCGCCCACCGCATGAGCGATGCGTGGGTGCGGTTCGCGCGCACGGGAGATCCTAACGGTCCGGGCTTTCCACACTGGCCGGCATTCGACGAGCGGCGCGTGCCGACGATGGTGTTCGATACGCGCTGTGAGGCGGTGAATGGACCGGATGCGGGCGAGCAGGCGGTCATCCGTGCGTAAGCGCGCCGCGGCGCTCGGGCGCACGGCAGGGGGCATGCGAGCGACGGCGGCAATGCGGGCGGTGGTGGCGCGCGCGATGGCACTCGGCGCCGCGGGGGCCATCGCGGCAGCCGGCTGGGTGATGGGCGTTGTACCCGGGCGCGCCGAGGCGCCGCCATCCGGTGCGACCGGGCCGGCGATCTATCTCGATCCGCGTGCGCCGCTCGAGACTCGCGTGTCCGATCTCCTCGGGCATTTGACGCTCGATGAGAAGATGGCGCTGATGGCGGGCGGAAGCAGCTTCGGAACGGCGCCCATTCCCCGGCTCGGCATTCCGTCGCTGCGTTTCTCCGACGGGCCGAACGGCGTGCGCTCGAACGAGGGGCAGCCCGCGACGGTGTTCCCGACCGGATCGGCGCTCGCCGCAACATGGAATCCCGCCGTGATCGAGGCGGTCGGGCAGGCGATCGGCCGCGAAGCGCTCGCGATGGGCGTGCAGGTGATGCTGGGTCCCGACGTGAACATCCAGCGCATGCCGCTCGCCGGCCGCAACTTCGAGGACTATTCCGAGGATCCCGAGCTCGCGGGCGCGATCGGCATTGCCATGGTGCGCGGCATTCAGAGCCAAGGCGTCGGCACCAGCGTCAAGCACTTCGTCGGGAATGAGCAGGAGCTCGAACGCATGCGCGGCAGCTCGAACATGAACGAGCGCACGCTGCGCGAGATCTACCTGCGCCCCTTCGAGATGATCGTCGCCGAGGCGCGTCCCTGGACGCTGATGGCCTCCTATAACCGGCTGAACGGCACGTACATGAGCGAGAACCGCCCATTGATTCGCGGCGTGCTCGACGGCGAGTGGGGTTTCGACGGGGTACTCATGTCCGACTGGGGCGCGGTGCACACCACCGTCGCCGCAGTCAACGCCGGCCTCGATCTCGAGATGCCTGGGCCGCCGCAGTATTTCGGGCCGCGGCTCGAGGCCGCGGTGCGCAACTGGCAGGTTGACCAGAGCGCCGTGGAAGATGCGGCGCGGAGAATGGTCCGCCTGATCCTGCGTTCGGGCCTGCTCGATGGGGCCTCTGGCGTTCGAGCGGGAGTCACGACCCAGCGAGGAGAGCGGCAGCGTGGAGAGCTGCTGAGCCCGCGCAACCACGAGGCTGCGCTCGCCGCGGCGCGCGAGTCGATCGTGCTTCTGAAGAACGCGCCGCTCGAGGGCGGACTGCCCGTGCTGCCGCTCGATCGGGCACGCATCCACACGCTCGCGGTGATCGGACCGAATGCGGATGTGCCGCTTTACGAAGGCGGGGGCAGCGCCCACGTCATTCCCTCTACGATCCTGACGCCGCTCATGAGCCTGCGGCATTTCGCGGGGCGCGGCATCACCATTCGCTACGCGCGTGGTGCGGACAACGACGAAGTGCCCCCGCCGATCGATGCGCGATTGTTGAGCCCCGCCGCGTCGGGACCGGCGGGGTCGGGTCCGGCGGGATTGGGTGCGGCTGACGTGGGGCCCGCCGGAGCGGGCGCGGCGCACGGCGCAACCGCGGGCGCCGAAACGGGCGGGGGGCGCAGGGCCGCGACAGAGCACGGGCTCGCCTATCGCTACTATGCGAACGCTCGCTTTCAGGGCATGCCGGTCGCGATGGGCATCGAGACCGACTTCGACAAGACGATCATCGCCGCGAATCTCGGACAGATGTCCGCGCGCTGGGAGGGATATCTCACGGCGCCCGCGAGCGGTCCCTATCAGTTCAGCCTGAGCGGCAACGGACGGGTCAGTCTCTCGATCGACGGCCGCCAGCTCATTGGGCCGGGGCGAGGCTCGACGCTCCCGCCGCAGATCGACTTCGGCGCGCCGATGCAGCTCGCGACGCTCCCGCTCGAAGCGGGCCGCCGCTATCGGATCGAAGTGGACTACGTGAGTCCGCCCGTCACGTTCCATTCCATTCATCTCGGCTTGAGATTGCCGCCGCCCTCGATCGAGGAGGCGGTGGCCACGGCACGCGGCGCCGATGCTGCCATCGTGTTCGTCGGCTCATCGCGCGAGACCGAAACGGAGGGTCGGGACCGCGCGAGCCTCGCCCTCGGCGGCCGGCAGAACGAGCTCGTCGAGGCGGTGCTCGCAGCGAATCCCCGTGCCATCGTGGTGCTCGAGTCCGGCGCCCCTTACGAGCTGCCGTGGGCGGAGCGCGCGCCGGCGATCATCGAGGGATGGCTCAACGGCGAGGCGGGGCCGGATGCGCTCGCGCAGGTTCTGTTCGGCGAGGTGGATCCTTCCGGCAAGCTTCCCTTCACGTTCCCGAGGCGGCTACAGGACACCCCGACCTATCTCTACTACCCGGCGCTGCGCGATGCGGATTACGGCGAGGGAGTATTCGTCGGCTATCGCTGGTACGACAAGCGGCAGATCGAGCCGTTGTTCCCATTCGGGCATGGGCTCTCCTACACGAGCTTCGCGTATCGCAATCTGCGCGCGCCGGCAAGGGTGCCGATGGGCCGGCCGATCGAGGTCGCCGTGGACGTTGAGAACACGGGCTCCCGCGCGGGCGAGGAGGCCGTACAGCTCTATGTCGGAGACGAAGCGACGACCGCCGTCGTGCGGCCGGTGAAGGAGCTCAAAGGCTTCCGCAAGGTGAAACTCGCGCCGGGCGAGACCACGACCGTGCGATTTACGGTGCGGCCGCGCAACCTCGCATACTACGACGAGCACCAAGCCGCGTGGGTCGTGACGCCCGGCAGGCACCGCCTCTACATCGGCAGCTCCTCGCGCGACATTCGCGCGCAGACGGAGTTCGAGTACGGCGAGCCCGATTAAAGGGTGAGTGCTCTCGCCCGGGTCAGCGCCGCCGCGGCGGCTCCCGGAGCACGCGCTCGAGGGATGTGCGCAGCTGCTCGCGGTCGATCGGCTTGCTCACATAATCGTCCATCCCGGCCGCTCGACATTCGAGATCCGCGCCTTTGATCGCGTGCGCCGTGAGAGCGATGATGGGCGTGCGCGGCGTGCTTGCCGATTCGAGCCGGCGAATCTCCCGCGACGCGGCATACCCGTCGAGCACGGGCATCTGACAGTCCATCAGGATGGCATCGTAAAGGCCGCTCTTCCATGCCTCGACGGCTTCCAGGCCGTTGGCGACCATGTCCACGTCGTAGCCGAGCTTCACGAGCAAGAAGCGGGCAACCTTCTGATTGACCGCGTTGTCCTCGGCGACCAGGATGCGGTGCTTCGGGACGTGTGCGGATGTCTGAGGTCCGCGTCCGGGCCGCTCGACTTTCGCAGGATCGCCGTCCATCGCTCGCCTGCGGCATTCGTCGAGCGGCACCGGGGATGCGAGATCTGCGCGGACCGCCGCCGAGGTCGAAGCGGCCGGCGCGAGCGGTCGGCGGAACTGGGCGGTGAACCAGAAGCGCGACCCGACGCCGGGCTCGCTCTCGACTCCGGTCTCGCCGCCCATGAGCTCCACGAGCCGGCGGACGATCGACAGGCCGAGGCCGGTGCCGCCGAACCGTCGGGTGGTCGAGGCGTCGACTTGCGAGAACGGCTGGAACAGACGGGCGAGATCGGCGGGCGCTATGCCGATGCCGGTGTCGCGAACATCGAAGCGCACCAAAGTTTCCTCGCCGCTCGCCGCGAGCACGGAGGCCGCGAGCGACACCTCGCCGGACGGCGTGAATTTGACGGCGTTGGCGCCGAGGTTCGTGATCACCTGGCGCAGGCGCGACGGATCGCCGCGCACGAGCGGCGGAATCGCAGAATCGATCGATACCTTCAACTGAAGGTCCTTGCCCCTAGCCTGGAAGGCGAGCAGGCGCATCACATCCTCGATCACCGCTCTCAAATCGAAGTCGATGAGCTCGAGATCGAGCTTGCCGGCCTCGATCTTGGAGAAGTCGAGAATGTCGTTGATGACGGCGAGCAGCGCCTTTGCGCTGTCGCGGATGGCCTCGGCGAAGTCGCGCTGCGCCTCATCGAGCTCGGTCTCGAGGAGCAGGTCCGTCATGCCCACGACGCCGCTCATCGGCGTGCGGATCTCGTGGCTCATGTGCGCGAGGAACTCGCTCTTGGCGCGGGCGGCGGCCTCGGCCTGCTCGCGGGCGGCGCGCGCCTCCGCCTCCGCGCGTACGCGGGCCGTGATGTCATGGCCGATGCCGACGACGCCGACGATGCGGCCATCCTCGGAGCGCAAGGGCACCTTCGTGGTCGCGAGCACCCTGCGGTTTCCGTGAGGATCGACGGCGATCTCCTCCCGATCGATCAGGCCTTCTCCGGTGCGGACGACGTGCTGCTCGTCGGCGCTGAACTGCGCGGCGAGCTCGCGAGGGTAGAAATCGAAATCGGTCTTGCCGAGCAGCTTCGCGGGGGTCGTGCCCATCTGCCTCGCGACGGCGGCATTGGCGACCAGGAAGCGCCCGGCGGCGTCCTTCACATAGATGAAGTCCGGGAGCAGATCGATCAAGATCCTCAGCATCCGCTGCTCGAGATCGGCCGTTTGCGTCGGCCCGTTGGACATGTGCGCCGGAGCCCTCATCGCCGTGCAAGCCGACCCCATCGAACATTATGATGATCCTGTCAGTCCGTTCAGCACTTCACACAACGCTTGGCATTGGACCAAGAGGGGAGCCGCCGTGATGAAAACCGTGAACAGGACGATATTTTCGAACGGGACGATGTTTCCGCAGCGGGGTGCCGGCTGGAGCCGACTCGCGGCCTGCGCCGCGCTCGCCCTGGCGGGCGCGTTCGCGCGGGTCGCGGCCGCCGGCGCGGTTGGACCTGCCGGGGCGACCGGAGCTGCCGGAGCGATCGGCCCTGCGAGTGTGGTCGCAGCGGTCGCCGCTGCCGGAACAGCCGGCCATGGGGGTTCCTCTCCGGTGGTCCGCACTCAGGCCGGCCTGGTGCAGGGAACGGTCGAGAACGGCGTCACGGTCTACAAGGGCGTACCGTTCGCCGCGCCGCCCGTGGGTCCGTTGCGCTGGCGCGCGCCGCAGCTGCCGAAGCCCTGGGTGGGCGTGAAGGCGGCGGATCGATTCGCGCCGGCGTGTGCGCAGGTGTCGAGAGCCAACCCGGCGCTCGGCATTCCGGCGGTGCCGGTGAGCGAGGACTGTCTATACCTCAATATCTGGTCGCCGGCGAAGTCGCCGGACGATCGGTTGCCGGTGATGGTGTGGATCTACGGCGGCGGCTTCGCGGCGGGGGCGACCTCCATGCCCGTCTATGACGGCACGAACCTCGCGAAGAAGGGCGTCGTGCTGGTGAGCATTGCTTATCGGGTGGGTCCTTTCGGCTTCCTTGCCCACCCGGCGCTCACGAAGGAGTCGGGGCACGGCTCGGGTAACTACGGCCTGCTCGATCAGATTGCGGGCCTCCAATGGGTGCAGCGGAATATTGCAGCGTTCGGCGGCGATCCGCATCGCGTGACGATCTTCGGTGAGTCCGCGGGCGGCATCTCCGTGAACATGCTCGCAGCCTCTCCGCTCGCGGCCGGCCTGTTCGAGGGCGCGATCTCGGAAAGCGGCGGCTCCTTCGGTCCGCCGAAGTCCGACGATGAGGGCGGCGTCAATGTACCCACGCTCGCGACCGCCGAGCGCTACGGTGCGGCGTTCCTGTCCGCGCTCGGCGCTTCCACGATCGAGCAGGCGCGCAGGCTTTCGGTCGAGCGGATCTTGAAAGGACCCGGCGCATCCATGATGGGCGGCCGGTTCTGGCCGAACTTCGACGGATACGTCCTGCCGCGCGATGAGTATCTTCTGTACTCCGCCGGTCTTCAGAACGATACGCCGGTGCTCATTGGCACCAACGCGGACGAGGGGGCGATCTTTCCGCATCCGCGGGATGCCGCGTCATTCATCAAGATGGTGCGCGCGCAGTACGGCGCCTACGCCGACAGGATTCTGGCGGCCTATCCGGCCCATTCGGATGCGGAAGCGGCTCGTTCGGCCAGCAGCCTCATGCGCGACACGGCATTCGGCTGGAATACCTGGACCTGGGCACGGTTGCAGTCGCGGACGGGGAAGGGCCGCGTCTGGCTCTACTATTTCAATCATCGGCCGCCTTATCCCGATGTGCCCTATTTCAAAGGAGTCGGCGCCACGCACGGCGCGGAGCTCGCGTACGTCTTCGGCAATCCGTCGGAGCAGGGGATGCATTTCACGGAGGAGGACCAGGCCCTGTCAGAGGCGATCATGACGTACTGGACGGACTTCGCAAAGCGCGGCGACCCGAACGGCGACAGCCTGCCGCGCTGGGAGCCGTTCACCGCGCGGCACCAGGTCGTCATGCACTTCGACGCCGCGCCGCAGATGGGCGCAGTGCCGAACTTCAAGCAGCTCGAGGCGCTCGACGGCTACTACGCCTGGCGGCGCAGTGAGGCGCGCGAGGGGCAGTGAGGCGGCGCCGCGGCTGGTACGGCCGTGCGGATCGCTTTGCGACCGGCGCTTCGGCCTACAACTCAAACGGGTCGTTGAGCCGCCGCACGAGCTCCTCCTTCCGATCGGAGAACTGCGGCGAGATGATGAGCTCCCGGCCGAGCTTGTCGGCGGGCTCATCGACCGTGAAGCCGATCGTGTGAGCGGCCTCGAACAGCGCTCCGGAGGGGCTGCGCACGTACACCGACTGGAAGTAACCCCGGTGCTTGCGCTCGGAGCAGTCGGTGAAGCCGAGCCCTTCGAGCTCGAATTTCACGCGGTCCTGCACCTCGAGGGTCGGCACGTTGAAGGCGCAGTGATGCACCATTCCCTCGCCGTAGGACCAGTTGCCGGGAGCCTTGTCGGGCTCGATGAGCATGTCCACCATCTTCGCCGGGCCGCCATCGTCCACCTGGTAGCGAATGAAGGCGCCGTCCTTGTCGGCCTGCCGGTAATTCCAGCCCTCCTGCAGGAAGTAGTCCATGTCGCCGAGCTCGCGCAGGGACACGGTCCAGCTGTGAAAGCCGCGGATGGCATACTGCTCGGGCACGTACGGGGACTGGAAGGGCTTGCGGGTGTCGCGGTCGTCCTCGACGAGCTCGAAGTTGATCGTGCAGGCCGGGTGCTGCAGGCGCAGGATCGGCTGGCCGAAGCGCTCGTATCTCTTCAAGATCGGCACGTTCTTCTTCGTCAGGTGCTCGTGCCAGAATTCGAGCGAGCCGGAAGGGACCGTGTAGCTGACGAGGGCGATCTGGCCGGTTCCGGCACGGGCCTTGCGCCCCGAGCGGCGCCACGGGAAGACCGTGGTGAGATTGCCGGGTGTTCCTTGCGCGTCGGAGAAGTACAGATGATAGAAGGGCTCCGCTCCGTCGTAGAGCAGCGTGCGCTTCACCAGATTCATGCCGAGCACCTTGACGAAGAAGTCCACATCCGCCTGGGCGGTCGCCGTGCACAGCGTGATGTGATGAAGGCCCTGAATCCGGTCTGACATGGCGGCTCTCCACGAGGGTTGGGTCGTTACCGCTTTCTCAGCGCAGGGCGCGCTTCGCCCTGCCGAGAGGCTCCGAATCGCTGCGATCACGATAGGAGTCACGACTTGACCTGTCAACGTCGGGGGATCGGCGTCGCTTCGTTCACCCTGGGAGCGGCGCTCTGCGCGGCCGCCTGTGCGGGGCTCCCGCCGGCGCTTGCGGCGCCGGGGGTCATGAGTTCTGCGGCGCCGGACGCCATGAGCCGTGCGGCACCGGGCGCCATGAACCCTGCGGCTGCCCGCAGCACGCTTGCGGCCGCATCAGCGGGTGCAAGGCGTGCGGCCACCGGCGCGGCAAGGGTCGCCCCCTCGAGCGCCGCGCCCGCGATGCCGCCCGCAACCTCGCCCGGCCCATCGCTGCCGCCGCTGCCGCTCAACCGGGACCAGGTGCTCGCGCACGTCCGGCAGACCCTCGACTGGTACCGCGAGACGCAGAGCCTCGAACAGGTGCCCCAGCTCTCTGCCGACGTGGTGGAGCGGGACCGGCTGCAGCAGACTGCGCTCGCGGTGGTGAGGCTCGGATTCGATTTCGGGCGCGCGGCTGCCGCGCAGCTCGCTGCCGGCTCCGCTGCAGCGAAGCAGTCCGAGGTTCCCGGGACGGGCGGGGCATCCGCGCCGCAGCCGCAACGGTCGCTCGATCAGGCGAGCGCCCGGGTCGCGAGCCGCATCAGCGATATCGAATCGCAGCTCACGGCGCTGAGTGCCCGCCTCGCTCGCGCGCCGGCTCGGGCGCGCGCCGCGCTCCGGGCGCAGCGCGATCAGCTTGCCGCGGCCCTGGCTCTCGAGCACGAAGTCCAGATGACCATCGCGGAGCTGCAGCGCTTCCAGTCCTCCATGCTCGCGCTGCAACGCACGGGCTCCAAGGACCTGCTCGGGCAGATCGCCGCTCTGGAACGAACGGTGCCCGAAGCGAGGGAGAGTGTTTCAGGGGGGCGCGGCTCGCTGGGCGGTGCGGCGGGCGCCGAGCCGGGCGCAACGGGGAGCGCCGGCGGATCAGGAGGCGCCGCATCGAGCAGCGCGCCGGGGGCGGGACAACCGGCCGGCGCGAGGAGTGGGGGCGTGGCAGGGGCAGGCAGCGCCGCCTCAACGTCCGCTGCGGCCTCGGCTGCGGCGACTTTCCACGCGGAGTCTGCGGGCATCATTGCGCTCGTCGGTCAGTGGATCGCGCTGCATAGCGCCGACAGCCAGCTCGACGGCGTGCTCAAATCGACGGACGCCCTGAGCAAGGAGCTCGAGGCGCTGCGCGCACCGCTCGTCGCGCAGGCGCGGATGCTCGTCCGCTCGGACACGAATGGCGTCGACTCCGCCGACCCCGCGCAGCTCGAGGCGTCCCGCCGCGCGCTCGAAGCGGCGACGGCGCGCTTCAGGCAGCTCTCGGCGCTGCTCGTGCCGATCGCCGACCAGGACTTCGTCCTCGACAGCGCGCATGCGGTGCTCACGCAGTGGCGCGGCGCACTGCGCGGCCGGCTCGGCACCTCCGGGCGCTACCTGCTGATGCGCGTCGTCATTCTCGCGACGCTGATCGTGGCGGTGCTCATCGTATCGGAGGCCTGGCGCCGCGCGGTGTTCAAGTATCTGCACGATTCGCGGCGCCGAAGCCAGTTCCAAACTCTGCGCCGAGTCGTCATCGGCATCGCGCTCGCCGCGGTGATCCTGTTCGCGCTGGTGTCGCAGCTGGGCTCGCTTGCGACGTACGTCGGCTTCCTCACCGCCGGGCTCGCCGTCGCGCTGCAAAACGTGATTCTCTCGATCGTCGCTTATTTCTTTCTCATCGGCCGCTATGGCGTGCGCGTCGGCGATCGCATCACGCTCGCCGGGGTCACGGGACGCGTGGTCGACATCGGGCTCATCAGAATCTATCTAATGGAGCTCGGCGGCGCCGATCTGCACTCCACCGGCCGCATCGTCGTCCTGTCGAACTCCGTGCTGTTCCAGCCCCAGGCGCTCTTCAAGCAAATCCCGGGCGCGGATTATCTGTGGCACACCATCTCGCTCACGCTCGCGCCGAGCGTCGAGGTGCAGGCGGCGCAGCAGCGCCTCAAAGACGCCGCCGGCGAGGTGTACGAGCATTACCGGCAAGCCATCGAAGCGCAGCATGCAGCGGTGCGGCGGCTCGTCGATTTCGACACGAGCGTTCCGTCGCCCGAGGTGCGGGTGCACTTCGCGGAGCGCGGCTGGCAGTTCGACATTCGCTATCCGGTGGATGCCGACCAGGCGGCCCGCATCGATCAGCGCATGCTGAAGGCAGTGCGCGCCGCAGTCGCCGGCGACGAGCATTTACCGCTTGCCGAGTCCGGCGAGCCGGTGTTGAAGGTGGCCGCGGAGGCGTGAGTCACAGGGCAGGCGGTAGGAGGCCGCACACCGGCGGTCCGAGCCTGTCGCCACGCGGCGTCACTCCGGAGCGCAATGTTGCGCACTGTTCGGCCGCGCGTGGACAATCGGGGGGGAGCGCGGTCGGGCGGGTCGCACGCGGGCGGGATTCGAGGTATGGAATCGATGGCGGGTCTGTGGAAACGCCGGATGGCGCACGAAGCCGGTGCAAGCGAGGCGATGGTGCGGCGGGTCGACGCGCGGGTGGACGACGCGGCTTCGCTCGACCGGCTGCTCGAGCCGCTGCCGGAGGCGGCCGAGCTTCGATCGCGGCTGAAGGGAGTGCTGTTCGTGAGGGCGTGGGACGCCGCGGCGCAGCGCGATTACTGGGTTGAGAGCGACGGCGTGCGGGTTACGTGCTTCACTCTAAGTGGGCTCACGCTCAAACAGGCGGCGGCCGTGCGCGTGCGCTGGGATGCCCTGCGGGGCCGGGCCGCGCTCACCGAGGACGTGCTCGCAGACCTGGTTGCCCGCGAGACGGGCAGCCCCGTCACGTTGGTGGGTTGACCGGCCCGGATCAGAAGGTGAACGTTGCGGCCACCGTGAAGAGCCTCGCGCCGTCCGTGTCGGGCATCCGGAAGTGCTCATACTCGAGGCGCACGCCGAGCGGTCCGTAGTGCGCCTGCACACCCGCGCCCCACGCGAAATTGACGCCGTTTCGGTCGAGTGAGAAGAGAGAGCCGTCCGTGCCCGTGAAGCTGCCGCTCAGCTCCCATCGGGCGCCGCCCGCCTTGGCGAAGAGATCGACTGCGCCGAGCGGCAGCAGGCCGACGCCGAACAGATCGAACGCGCGCGCATCGGCGTGGGAGTAGGGCGGACTGCCGCCGAGCAGCACCTCGCTTTGATGGCCGAGGTTGACGTAGTTGGCCTCTGCCGCGAACACCGGAATCGGGCGGAATCCGACGATGGCCTTCCAGGCGTTGTCGTCGATGTCGAAGTGGTAATTCGTCGTGCCGAAGACATTGTTGACCTTGGCGCGAACGTAACCGGCGCCCAAGTAGAAGCCGGTGTCGGCCACCGTGGCGGGATTCGGACCGTTCCACTTCTGGCTCCCCGAGCTGCCCTGATCCTGTGCATGAACCGCGCCGGCGCCCGCGCCCAGGGCCGCGACGGCGGGGCCGAGCCGCAGCACCGGGGGCTTGCGGCAAAGGGGTTGCAATCGTTGCATTCCCGCATCTCCTTGGTCGGCCGGACGGGGCGCGGTGTGCGCCGGTCCGTCACCAGCGAGCAACGTTCCCGGATGCGGCGCCGGACGGCGCCCCAGCTCTCGAGCGGAGCTTCGGCGCTGCCTCGAGTGCCGCCGGTTCGGCTCTCAATGAACCGGCGCGAGGAGCGTTTCAGACTTCATGCACCGCGAGCCTGAATGGATCGCGGACGCGGACTCGCCCGTAGAGGCGTCCGTCCTCGAAATCCTCCGACCAGAGCGTCTCGATGCCGCGCTCGTCGGCATACGCCCAGAGATGGGCGTCGAACCAGGACAGCTTGTAGAGCGCGGCGCCGCGCAGCGCGGTCCGCACCGTGCTCTCGGTTGGATAGAGGATCGGGAACTGCGCCATCATGTCGTCCACCTCCCGATGCGCCTCCTCGACGGTGAGCAGGGAGGCGCCGCTAGGGAGCGGCCGCGTGACCACGGCAACGAATTCGATGATCGCCTGATGAGGAACGAGGAGGCCACCTTCCGCGATGCCGCGGCGCAGCAGCTCCTCGGCCCGCGCCTGTTTCAAGGGGAAGCGCGCGTCGAAGCGATAGACGAGGACGCTGGTGTCAACGAGGGCGGTCACGCGAGTACAGCTCGTCGCGCGTCCAGCCGCGGGACTTCGCAGGACCCAGGCGCCGCGTACGTTCGCGGGCCCGCTGTCGCTTCGTGGCCTCGTCGAACAGCCGCACGCGCTCCTCCGGCTCGAGCAGCGGCCTCACGGCTTGGGGGGGGATGATGGCAATTCGATCCCCCGCGCCGACCAGCGCGACTTCATCTCCGACCTTCAGCCCGAAGGCGTCGACCAGCCGCTTGGGCAGTGTGATCTGGAATTTACCGGTGATGCGCGTCATGTGCGGATGGTATCCGAATCAAGGATCTAGTCAAGGAAAAATCCTTGACCATGTCGATCTGGAAGGCGCCGTGGCGACGATGGGCAGCGACCGCAAACAGCCGCTCGCGGCCGGTATAGTTTGCGCAGTTCGCCGTAGGCACTTCGGCGCAAGCGCCGCCCCATCGAGGCTCCCGATGCTCCGACCCGGTTCCGTTCTCGCCCTCTCCGGCGGCATTGGCGGCGTGAAGCTGGCGCTCGGCCTCGATCGCGTCCTCCCGCCCGGCGCGCTCACGGTCGTCGTGAATACGGGCGATGACTTCGAGCACCTGGGGCTCGCCGTCTCCCCGGATGTCGATACGACCCTGTATACGTTGGCGGGCATTGCGAACACCGAGCTCGGATGGGGACGCGAGGGAGAGACGTGGAGTTTCATGACCGAGCTCGAGCGGCTGGGCGGGGAGACGTGGTTCCGACTCGGCGACAAGGATCTCGCCGTTCACGTCGAGCGCACTCGCAGGCTCGCGGCCGGTGAGTCGTTGGAAGCGGTCGTGACGGCCTTCGCGAGCCGACTCGGGATCGCCGCCCGCGTCGTGCCGATGACGAGCGACCGCGTGCGGACGATCGTCGAGACCGAGGAGGGGACGCTCGGCTTTCAGCATTACTTCGTGCGCCGGCGCTGCGAGCCGGCCGTGCGCGCCATCCGTTTCGCGGGCGCCGAGCAAGCGCACCCGCCGGCGGCCGTGATGGAAGCGCTTCGTTCCGGCGCGTTCGATGCCGTCGTGATCTGTCCGTCGAATCCTTATCTGAGCATCGACCCGATTCTGGCGATTCCTGGATGGCGCACGGCGCTCCGGGCGTGCGATGCGCCGGTAATCGCCGTCTCTCCGATCATCGGGGGGCAGGCCGTCAAAGGTCCCACGGCGAAGATCATGCGGGAGCTGAGCATCGACGCTTCCCCGCTCTCGGTCGCCGGACATTACGCGGACGTGCTGGACGGCTTCGTTCTCGATGAAACCGACGCGGCTCTCGCTTCACGATTCGACGTGCCGGTGCGCATCGCGCCGACGCTGATGCGCACGCTCGCGGACAAGGAACGGCTCGCGCGCGAGGTGTTGGACTTCGCGGGCATGCTGCGTGAAGCGAAGCCTGCCCGCATGCGGGCAGTCAGCCGCGGCCGGCGAGATGGAGCGCAAGCGTGACGCCCACCGCCACGGCGCCGAGCACGGTGAGCAGCACGGCGGCCGCCGCGCAGTCCTTCACGATGCGGATGCGCGGATGCACGTCCGGATGCAAGTGATCGACCAAGTGCTCGAGCGCCGTGTTGAACAGCTCCGCCGCCAGGACCGCGAAGCCCGCGAGCAGCACGAGCGCCCACCACAGCGGTTCCGGCCGCAGGACCGCGAGTGCGATCACGACGGCGACGAACGCGGCAGCCTGGAACTTCAGGCTGTTCTCCGCGCCGAGGCCGAACGCCAGCCCCTTGAACGCGAAGCCGAGCCGCGCGCGGAAGGGTCGATTCTTGCTGAGCGCTGCGCGCGCGGCATCGACCGTGCGCGCCGCCTCGGCCGTGTGCTCCGGATCGTGAATCATTCCGCCCGCCCCGTGAACGCTGCCCGCGCGCCGCTCGCGCTTGCCGCGCTGCTCGTCTGCCTGGTATGCAGTATATCGACGGCGCAGGCGGCCGGCGGGCCGCTCGGCATCGATTACCGGCTCCACTACGACGATTCCGGGATCTGGAGCCGCTCCAACCAGCTCATTGTCCTTTACGGAATGATGGGGACCGTGGGGGGAGGCGCGCTCTGGGAGGGGGGCGAGGACCGTCTCGGCAAAACGTTCTGGCAGTCGCTCGATGCGACGGTCGCGAGCGGCCTCGCTTCCACCGCACTCAAATATGTCTTCTCGCGCGAGCGGCCGCGGCAGACTTCCGATCCGAACAAGTGGTTCACGGGCCACGGCCAGAGCTTCCCGAGCGGAGAGGTCACGGTCACGAGCGCGATGGTGACCCCCTTCGTCCTCGAGTACGGGCCCGACCATCCGGCGGTGTATGCGCTCGAGGCGCTGCCGGTTTACGACGCGCTCGCGCGCATGAAGACCTGGGGGCACTGGCAGACGGACGTGCTCGCCGGATTCGCGCTCGGATTCGCCGGCGGCTACTTCCTGCACCGGCCGGGATCGCCGTTCGTGTGGAGCATCATGCCGCACGGCATCAAAGTGGGGCTGAAGATGGAGCTCTGAACGGAAGCGTCCGCTTGGCGCGCCGCGGGGGCGGTGGCCTCGTACACAGCGGCGGTGCCGGCCTCGGGAGGGGGGTGGCGGCAGCCCTGCGCGCAGCGGCGCCGCCGGCGTTGGCTCAGTACTGGAACTGATACGTGATTCCGATGCTGCTCCCGGGGTCGTTCTGCGGCGTGGTGCCTTGCGCGGTGGCAGTCCCGTTGCCGAGGCGCGTCTGCAGCTTCAAGTGCTGGCTCAGGTCGATATCGACTTCGACCTGGCTCGTGCCGGTCGTCGTCTGCGTCGCGGCGACGTAGACCTTGTTGGAGATGTATTTGCCGGCGGTGATGCTCGCGCCGGCCGTCTGCGTGCCGCCGCCGGCTGCGCCGCCGCCGGGGGGCGATGCGCCGCCGACCGAGATCGTATTGAGGCCGAGCCGCTTCTTGATCCAGTTGAGCGGGTTGAGCTTGCTCAACGTCCCGCCGCCGCCTCCGCCGCCTCCGCCGATGCCGCTCAGGCTCGCAAGCCCTGCGCCGATCTCGGCGAGCTGGACGGCGGTGAGCTGGGAGGCGGGCTTGCCGAACAGGAGCAGCGCGAGCAGGTCGTCCTGCGGGAGCGGCGGGGTGCTCGAAAGGGAGATCTTCGGAGCATCCGCGAAGCCGGTGACCCGCAGCGTGACGGTCGTGGCCGTCGTGGACGTGACGCTCGCTTGCGCGACGAAATCGAGCGTCGGATCGATCCGGCCCTTCAGCCCCTCGCCGTTGAAGCTCACCCGGCCGCTCGTGAACTGGATGTTCGTGCCCGCGAGCGAGAACGAGCCCCGGATCATGGAGAAGCCGCCGTTGACCCGGGGATTGTCCGAGGTGCCCGTCACTTCGAGTCTGCCGCCGAGCTGGGCGTCGAGGCCCCGGCCCTGCACGAAGATCGACTCAGGCGCATCGAGGGTGATGCCGAGGCCGATGATGAGCGCCGGTGCGGCCGGCGGCGGCTGCGCGGACTCTCCCGGACGGACCACATCGAGCACGGCGACACTCGGCGGAAAGCCGTTCGGTATGTTGATTGAGGCGCGATTGATGTGGATGTTGCCGGTCACGTCGATGCGTTTGCGCAGCGTTCCGGCGACGCGCATGCTCGCATCGAGGTTTGCCGTCAGGATGTCGTTCGTGATCGGCTGAATCCGCCGGCCGGTGAGCTCGATGGAAACCGGCATCCCAGGCTGCAGGACCCCGACCGTGCCCATGGCGGAGAGCTGGCCCGGGCCTGCGCGCGCCGTCATGCTGGCGATCTTCAGGACGCCCTGGCCGCCGACGAGCCGCGCATTGATGTCCTGCAAGTGGATGCCCTCGGCATAGTCGCGCACATCGCCGTTCGCGAGGCTCACGGTGCCCGAGATCTGCGGCTCGTGCGCCGTGCCGGCGACGCGCGCGTCGATGCCGATCGTGCCGGCGGCGCGCTCGCCCCGCGCCTCGAGGAACGAATTCATCAGCGCGGCATCCACTCTGCCCGTGAGATCGAGGGCCACGGCGCCGGCGGCGGTGAGCGGCGCGCGGCCACGGAGCCTCAGCCGCGACGCGGAGCCCGCATCCAGTTGAGCGGCGACGTCGGCGGTGCTGCCGCGGAAGCGCGCGGTTCCGAGGGCGTTCACGGTCGGCAGGCCCTCGGCCGCCGCATTGGCAAGCTTGAGATCCGAGATCACGAGCGATGCGTGTCCGACCGGCGCTGACCGAGTGCCCCTCAAGCGCGCGTCCGCGCTGAAGGTGCCCTGCGCGAGCAGGTGGGGCGCGAACGCATCGATGAGCGCCGCATCGACTTGACGGATGGACGCGCGGAGATCGAATTCCGGAGAGAGCTCGCCGTCGATGGAAGCAACGGCCTTCTGAGCGCCGAGCCGCAGATCCCGCACGGTGAGTCCCTTCGCGAACGACACGCGCGACCGCGACAGCAGGCGCACCGTCTGGCCGTGATACCGCGCCTCGAATCGATCGAGGTCGACGACTCGGCGAGGCTCATCCAGACGCGCGACGCTCGCGAGATCCGCGGGCTCGCCGCCGAGGTCGGGGGATTGCGCCGTGAGCTCGATGCGCAGCGCATCGACGGGACCGACCGCCGAGAGCCGGACATCGCCCGAGATGCCGCCCGCCATCACGTTGCGCGCCACGAGATCGAACTGCGCGCGCGTGCGCCCTGCGGCAGGCCGCAACGCCACGCTCGCCGCGAGGCTGCCGGCGAGCTTCGTCCCGACGAAGCGCTGCAAGTCGGCCAGCTGTCCGATCGAGAGGCGCAGGTTCCCGCGGCCCATCGCGAGATTCGGGCCCGCGGTGAGGTCGCCATTGATGGCGAGACTCTTCCAGTCGGTGCGCCGGACGACGATGTGGTACGCATCGGTCCGGACGCGCTCGACGGTGGCGTCGAGCCGCAGCGGCGCGCCATCGAAGGTGCCGCTCGCCTGAAGAGTCGTGCTCGGAGCCGACGTGAGTCCGCGCGCCCGCACGGTCGCCTCGATCATGCCGGCCGGAGCGCCCTGGATCACGAGCCGCGAGCGTGCTCGCACGTCGGCGGTCAGGGACTGCAAGGGGCCGTCGGCCGTGCCGTTCGTCTCGATCGAGCCACCGACCGAGGCAGAAAGCACCGAGAGATCGGACAACGACAGCTGCCAGCGGGCGTGCACCGCACGGATCGCCCCGGATCCCCCCGCGCGCTCTCCCGATGCGCCCGCCGGCGCCAGCTCGGCAGCGCCCGATGCCGAGAGCGATAGAGCGCGGCCCTTCAAATCGAACCTTTGAATGTCCGCCGCCCGGTTCGTCAGCACGCTCCTGAGGTGCAGCTGCGCGTTGGCGCCGAGCAGTCCCGCCGCGATGCTCGCGCCGCCGAGGACGCCCGTGCCGTTCACGTCGAGGCGGGTCGCTTCATCGTGCTCCGCGACGCTGCCCGACAAAGCGAGGCTGCCGCGTATGTTCTGCTTATAGATCGCAGCGAGCGGCTCGAGATCGGGCAGCCGCAGATTGAACGTCGCGCTCCGGGGGGCGGCGGTCACGACTCGCGCGTTGAGATCGAGCAGGCGGTGCGTCACCGTGAGCTGCAATGGGCGGCCGGCAGCATCGAGGTGCCATGCGGCGTTCACATTGAGCGGCGAGTCTCCGAGCAGCTGCGGCTTGGAAGGAGGCAGCAGGATGCCGCTCGCCGTCGCAAGCAGCGTGAGCAGGTGGCCGTTCGCATCGAGCGTTGCCTGGAGTCTCGCAAGCTGCGCGCCATCCGGGAGCCGCAGCCCTTCGAGATCGAGCGCGCCCTTCGCCTGGGGCGCGGTCACGGGTCCGCGCCAGCGACCGTTAAGAGCGATGCGCTGCCAGCCGAGGTCGGGCCTCGGCATCATGGCCGGCGAGTCCACTGAATAGACGAAGTCGGCCGAGCGCCGGTCGAGATCAGCCGTGCCGCTTGCGTCCGCACGCAGCGCGCCGGCGCGTGCAAGGAACCGGATCCGTTCTGTATTGCGCGGGCCGGCGAGAGTGGCTGTAACCGAGAGAGCGCCGAGGCCGGGGAGGTTTGCGAGATGTTCCAGCGGGCCGCCTGCGGGCTCCTCCAGGTTGAGACTCGCATCCATCCGCGAGCGATCGAGGCGCAGCGCGACCGCATAGTTGCCGGTGCCGTTCGTGCGGCGCGCCACGAGACTCGCCCGCGCGTTCTGGATCGATTCGTAATGGGCGTTGCCCTGCACGGTGAGCCGAGCTTGCATGCCGGCAACAGCCGGTTCGAGCTCGAGCGTGCCGATCGCGAGCTGGTCGATATCGATCGCCGGCAGGCTCGTGTTGCGGCGGGCGCGTCGGGTGCCGGACGGGGCCGGTGCGCTCACGGGCCGGCGCGCCACCTCTACGCGATCGATGGCGAAGCGCTCGATGTGCAGGTCCCAGCCGATGAGCGCGAGCGGGGACCAGCGAAGCTCGATGCGCTCGGCGGTCATCCACACACCGTGCGGATCGGCGAGCTCGAGGCGGCCGATGTCGATAGCGGTCGGGAACGTGCCGGCGAGACCTTCGATCCGCACCCGTCCCGAAGTGAGCGCGACGGTCTCCCGCTCGATGAGCGCGCGGCCGGCCCGAATGTTGCCTGCGACGAGAACCGCCCCGACGAGCAGCGCGGCGAGCAGCAGCACGCCGGCAATGCTCCACAGCGCGATGCGGAGCGCCCGGCGCATCAGAAAGCCTGCCCGAGGCCGATGTAGACCTCGAAGCGGTCGTCGGCCCGGTTGCGCTTCGTCGGGAAGGCGAGGTCGAAGCGAATCGGTCCCAGGGTGGTGTAGTAGCGCACGCCTGCTCCCACGCCGAGGCGGAAGAGGCCGGAGAAGGGAACCGAGCTCCGGCTGACGCCGCCGCCATCGGCAAAGACGACGAAACCGAAATTCGTTCCCACCCGCTGGCGCAGCTCGAGGTCGGCGACCTCGAGGGTGGTGCCGCCGGTGGGAACGCCGGTCGGAGTGCCGTCGGAGTATTGGTACTGCGGGCCGACGGACTGGTAGCGATAGCCGCGGACGGTTCCACTGCCGCCCGCGTAGAAGCGCTGGTCGGGCGGCAGACTGTCCCAGGAGACGCCGCCGGCGAGTCCAGCCATCGCCTTTGCAGCGATCACCGTTCGGCCGGGCGGATCGCCGCGGAAAATCTCGTGCATGTCGAAGTACGTCGTGGCGCTCGCCTCGTTAACCAGGAAGAATGCAGCCTTGTGGCTGTACGAGACCGTCGGCGTGAAGGAGAGCCCGATGCGGAAGCCGTGCGTCGGATCGAGGAGGGGCGATGAGAGATCGGTCGAGTCGTATGCCGCCTTCAGCGGCAGCATGAGCAGCTCATACGTGAGCAGTTCGGAGAAGGGACACACGCTGATGCCGCTCTCGTTGATCGGCTCCGTGTTGGTCGGCGGAGGGCAGACCGCGCCCGGCTGGCCGATGACTTCATGCTCGTAAGCCACCCCTCCGCTGACGTTCCACACGGTGGAGAGCTTGCGGTTCACGATCGCTCCGAACAGCTGCCCGTTCTCCGAGTACGCCTGCAGCTCCTGGCGCAGGGCCTCCACGGAAAGCTTGAGCGTCTGATCACGGTGATAGAAGTCTGGAACGGAGTACGAGAGTGTCGCGTCATAACCGAGGCCTGTGCTCGCGGTGCCGCCGAGATTGATGGCGGTCGCCGAGAAGGCGAGCTGCTGGGCGCCGCCGAGTAGATTGTTGTCGCTCCAATTGACCCCGGCGCTGCCGCCGAGATCGCTCGAATACCCGGCGCTCACGCCGAAGGTGTGCTCCTTCGCCTCCTGGAACACGAACGTGATCGGCACTCGGCCTTGGCTGTCTGGAGCCTTGCCCAACCGGACGCTCACGGTGGAGAACACGCCGAGCGTAAGCAGGTCCTGTCGCGACTTCTCGACGGCTGCAGCATCGTACAGCTCGCCCGTGTGGATCAGCAGCCGCCGCCTGACGAGCGAGGCATGCACGTGCTTCAGCCCCTCGAGCCGGATCTCCCCGATCCTCACCCGAGGTCCGGTCATCACGGGATAGGTCAGGTTGAGCGCGCGCTGCGAGGGCTCGAGATAGGCCGCGGGCTTATCCACCGTCGCGAACGCATACCCGGCATCCTGTAGCGCCGTCTGAAGATTCGAGCCGGCCGCGAGCACGTCGGCGGCCACGGCGGGAGCGCCTGGCGCGAGGCCGAGCTTGTTCTGCATGCCGGGCGGCAGCGCGCCCCGGAAATCGATGCGCCCGATGTGATACTGAGCGCCGAGCGTCGGGATGATCTTGACGTGCGCGTCGGTTCCCTTCGGGAGCTGAGACAGAGTCGTGGCGAGGCTCGGGCTGTTGAGCCCGAGGCCGTTGATCGTGATGACGACGTAGCCGCCGTAATACCCGAAGCTTTGCAGCACCGTCTGCAGCCGGTTCACGTCGCCGCGCGCGCGCGCGATGAGGCCGAAGGGGTCGACCGGAGCCGTCTTCCGCAACGATGCAAGCTGCGAGGTGGCCTCCATCAGGTCATCGATCGTGTCTTTGCCGCTCGACACCCAAGTGATCTTGTACGGCTGAGGGTTGGCCGCGCGCGCGAGCTGAATGCCGGCCGCCGTGGCCGCGAGCAGGAGCATCCATGCGAGCCCGCGCACGGTCGTCGGTCGCGCGCGGCGGGCAGGGGGGCGTGAGATCACGCACACCCCAACGGTCCGGATCGAGGTTCTGTTCCAGCGTGGCGGTAGGACGCGCCGAGCCGCGCGGCCATGCTGCGGTGTCCTTGGCTCCGCGGCCCGTGCTCCGGATGTCTGCTCGGGGCGGGCATCGTGGCCGCCCGTGTGGCGCTTCAACGCGGCTCGCCCACCAGCTCGCGGCCGATGAGCATGCGGCGCACTTCCTGCGTGCCGGCGCCTATCTCGTAGAGCTTCGCATCGCGCAGGAGCCTGCCCGCGGGATATTCGTTGATGTAGCCGTTGCCGCCCAGGATTTGAATCGCTTCGAGCGCGGCGCGGGTTGCTTGCTCGGCCGCGAACAAGATGCAGCCCGCCGCATCGCGCCGCGTGATCCGGCCCGCATCGCACGCGCGCGCGGCGGCGTACACATAGCCGCGGCTCGCATTGAGCGCCGCATAGAGGTCCGCGAGCTTCGCTTGGATGAGCTGGAAGCTCCCTATCGGCTGACCGAACTGACGGCGCTCGCGCGCGTAGGGCAGCGCGAGATCGAGCGCCGCCGCCTGCAGCCCGAGAGGGCCGCCCGCGAGCACGACACGCTCGAAATCGAGGCCGCTCATGAGCACGCGCGTGCCGTCGTTCTCGCGTCCCAGCACGTTCTCCGCGGGCACCTCGCAGTCCTCGAAGAGAAGCTCGCAGGTATTCGAGCCGCGCATGCCGAGCTTGTCGAGCTTCTGCGCGGTCGAGAAGCCTTTGAATCCGCGCTCGATGATGAATGCCGTGATGCCGCGCGAGCCCGCCGCGGGATCGCTCTTGGCGTAGACGACGAGCACGTCCGCATCAGGGCCGTTGGTGATCCACATCTTCCGCCCGTTGAGCACGTAGCGGTCGCCGCGGCGGATCGCCTGAGTCTGCATCGACATCACGTCGGAGCCCGCGCCGGGCTCCGACATCGCGAGCGCGCCGACGTGCTCCCCGGAGATGAGGCGCGGCAGATAGCGGTCGCGCTGCGCGTCCGTGCCATTCAGCTTCAGCTGATTGACGCAAAGATTGGAATGCGCGCCATAGGAGAGGCCGACGGAGCCGGACGCGCGCGAGATCTCCTCCATGACGACGACGTGCGCGAGGTAGCCGAGATCGGCGCCGCCCCAGCGCTCGGGCACCGTGACGCCGAGCAGGCCTTGCTCGCCGAGCACCGGCCACAGCGCGCGCGGGAACTCGTTCGTGCGATCGATCTCGCGAGCGAGCGGCGCGATGCGTTCGGCTGCGAGGCGGCGCACGCTCGCGCGCACCTCGTCGATCGTGGCCCCCAGGCCGAAATCGAGCTCCAGCGACTCTAACGCAGTCATGCAGCGCGCCCCTTGCCCGGCATCGAGCCGGGTCATACGATTGTCCGCTGATCCGCCGGGGCTCGACAAGCCATCCAAACGCTCGAAGACGCCGCGACGCCGTGTTCCGCAAGCTCCTCATTGCCAACCGCGGCGAGATCGCGTGCCGCATCCTCCGCACGGCCCGCCGCCTCGGCATCGTGGCGGCGGTGGTGTACTCGCAGGCCGACGCGCGCGCGCGCCACGTGCGGCTCGCGGACGAGGCGTGGCCGATCGGTCCGGCGCCGGCGAAGGAGAGCTACCTCGACGGGCGCGCCATTCTAGAGGCTGCGAAGCGCTGCGGCGCCGAGGCAATCCATCCCGGCTACGGCTTCCTATCCGAGAACGCGGAATTCTCAGAGGCGTGCGCGGCGGCGGGATTCGTGTTCGTCGGTCCGCCTCCGGCAGCCATCGCCGCGATGGGCGAGAAAGCGGCTGCGAAGGAGCGCATGCGGCGCGCAGGCGTCCCGGTGTTGCGCGGCTATCAGGGCGAGGATCAGACGCTCGCGACGCTCGAGCGGGCCGGCCTCGATCTCGGCTTCCCGCTCATCATCAAGCCGAGCGCCGGCGGCGGCGGCAAGGGGATGCACATCGTTCAGGCGCCCGGCGATCTCAGCGCCTCGCTCGAAGCGGCGCGCCGCATCGCCGTGAGCGCCTTCGGCGATGAGCGGCTGCTGCTCGAGCGCTACCTGCCGGCCGCACGGCACGTCGAAGTCCAGGTGCTCGCGGACACACACCGCCGGGTGCTGCATCTCGGCGATCGCGACTGCTCCGTGCAGCGCCGGCATCAGAAGCTGATCGAGGAGGCACCCGCTCCCGGTCTCGATGCCGCGCTGCGTACAGCGATGGCGCAGGCAGCTTGCACCGCCGCGCGTGAGATCGGCTACGTCGGCGCGGGAACCGTCGAGATGCTGCTCGACGGCAGCGAGTTCTACTTCATGGAGATGAACACGCGGCTGCAAGTGGAGCATCCTGTGACCGAAGCGATCACGGGACTCGATCTCGTCGAATGGCAGCTCCGGATCGCCGCGGGCGAGGCGCTGCCGTTCGCCCAGTCGGACATCGTCGCGCGCGGACACGCAGTCGAGGCGCGCGTTTGCGCGGAAGACCCGGCGCAGGACTTCCTGCCCGGCGCCGGCACGTTGCGGCTCGCGCGCTGGCCGCACGGCGCTATCGAGGGACCCGGCGGTTTGGGGGAAGGACTCGGCGCCTTTCCGGCGAGAGCGAGCGCTGTGTCGGAGGGAGCCGGCGTGACGGCGCCTGGAGTGCCCCATCCGGCGGCCGGCGCCATTCGCGTGGATCGCGGGTTCGAGACAGGCGATGTCGTTCCGCCGCACTATGACTCGCTGCTCGGCAAGGTCGTCGTGCATGCTGCGACGCGCGCCGAAGCTCTTGCGCGCTTGCACGCGGCGCTCTGCGAGACGCTGATCGCCGGCGTGCCGACCAATGTCGAGTGGTTGGCCGAAGCAGTGCAGAGTCCGGCGTTTCGGGCAGGGCCGGTAGACACCTCGTTCGTCGCGCGATACGGCAGCGAGCTCGGAGCGCTCGGAGCGCGCGGCGCACGCAGCTGGGCCGCGGAAGATGGCGGCAGCGTAGCCCGCCGCAGGAGCGCGGGGAGCGCGGGAGGCGCAGGGAGCGCGAAAGGCGACAGCGCCGCTGCCGGCAGTCTCGCGCCGTTTGCCGCGGCGGCGTACGTGTTCGCCGTGCGCCGCGGCATGAGGGAGACATCGCCGTGGGCGTTGATGGATGGATGGCGGCTCGGCGGCGCGGGGCCGATCAGAGTGGCGCTGAGCCGGACGGGAGAGCCGAGTCAGGCGGGAGAGCCGATGCATTCGCAGGTGCAGGTGATCGGCGGCACCACGGTTCGTGCAGGGCTCGACGGCGCTGCAAGGCCCGAGAGCGCCGCTCCAGGCGCGGTCGAGCTCGAGCTCGCCGACGCGGCCGAGCCGCCGCTCATCGAGCTGCGGCCGAGCGGTGGTGGCGCCCGCGCGTATGCGCTCGTTGAGAACAGGCGCATCGACCTCTGGCGCGAAGGACGCCATGCACAATTCCAAGTCCGCGACGACGAGGCAAGCTACGGCGCTGCGCGGCGGCCGGCGGGTAGTCTCACGGCAGCGCTGCCCGGTGTCGTCGTCAGCGTTCACGCCGCGGCGGGGCAGCCGGTTGCCGCAGGCGATGCGCTCGTCGTCATCGAGGCGATGAAGATGGAGCACACCGTCCGCGCTCCGCAGGATGGCGTGGTCGAGACGGTGCACGTCCGCGCCGGAGACCGGGTGCAGGAGGGCAGCACGCTCGTCACGCTGGCGGCATAATCACCGTCTGCTTGCCTTGCCGCGCCGCGCGGCACGTCGGGAACGCCATTGAGCCAGATCATCGCGATCGATCGCCTCGTCGATGAGCAGCGCATCCGCTGGTTCAACGTGAGCCTGCTCGCCTGGTCTTTCCTGGCGATGTTCGCGGACGGCTATGACATCGGCGCGCTCTCGTTCGCGCAGCCTGAGCTCGAAGCGGTGTGGCACGTGCCGAAAGCCGCGTTCGGTCCTGCCTCGAGCGCGAGCCTGTTCGGCATCCTGCTCGGCGCGCCGCTCCTCGGATGGTTCGGCGACCGTTACGGCCGCAAGGCGGCGATCATTCTCGGCAGCGTCGTCTACGGGATCGCCTCGCTCGCCGTGACCGGCACGCACGATCTCGAGCAGGTGATCGCGCTTCGGCTCATCACCGGCATCGGGCTCGGCGGGATCATGCCGAACACCATCGCCCTCAACTCGGAACTCGCGCCGAAGCGGCTGCGCGCGACGCTCATCACGCTCATGTTCGTGGGCATCACGCTCGGGAGCAGCGCGCCAGGCCTCATCGCGTATGCGTGGATGCCGCACTACGGCTGGCGCGTGCTGTTCTGGGTCGGCGGCCTCGTGCCGCTTGCCGTGGCGGTCTGCCTCATTTTCGCGCTGCCGGAGTCGGTGAAGTTCCTTGCGCTGCGCGGCGGCCGCTCGCGGCAGCTTCTCGCGATTGCGCGGCGGATGCGGCCGGACCTGGTGATCGATGACGACGCGCGATTCGTGGCGGGCGGTTGGGGACTCGATTCGGGTGCGGCCGAGGGCGCCGGACGCGAACGGCTCGCAATCAACCCACCGGCATCCTTGCCGAGGCGTGCGCGCTTCGCGGGCGACGCCATTGGAATCAAACGGCTGTTCGCCGGCGGTCTCGCTTGGATCACGCCGCTGCTGTGGGCATGCTTCGCGACGGCGCTCATGTCCAACTACTTCCTCAATTCTTTCCTGCCGCTCATCTTCCGCGACAGCGGCATGGCGCCCGGCCGCGCCGCGCTCGCTGCGACGATGTACCACGTCGGAGGCACCGCGGGCGGGCTGCTGATGAGCGTGCTGCTAGATCGATTCGGGTTCGTCGTGATCGCCCTCTTGTTCGCCGCCGCCGTTCCCGCGATCGCCGCCATCGGCGTCGTTCCGGCGACGTTCGCCGCGCTTGCGCCGCTCGCGACGCTGTCCGGGCTCGCCGTGCTCGGCGCGCAGTTCGGAAACAACGCGGCCGCGGGACTCCTCTATCCGACCGCCGTGCGCTCGAAGGGTGTCGGCTGGGCGCTCGGGGTCGGGCGCTTCGGGGCGATCGTGGGACCGCTCGCCGGCGGCGTGCTGCTCGGGATGAACCTGCCGCTGCACCAGCTGTTTCTCGCTGCCGCTGCGCCGATGCTCGCCGGTGCCATTGCCGCGGCGGCGCTCGTGCGGCTCTGCTATGTCCGGCTCGGCGGCCTCAAGCTCGACGATGTCCCTGCCTCGGATGCCCCTTCCATCGCGGGCGATGCAAGCGCCTCGCTGCCCTGAGAGAGCTCGGAATATGCGCACCGCCGTATTGAGCCGCCGCCATCGGCCGTTTCTTGCGCCGGTATGGCTCACGGCGCTGTTCGTCGCGGCTGTCGCGGCGGCCGCCGTCCTGATCTATCAAGCCGCGGAGACGACGACCATCGTGGTGGTGCACCCCGGCGACCGTCCCCTCGGCAGCGCCGGCGCTCCGCCGCTCGTCATCGAGAGCGAGCAGCGCGGTGAGCGTCTCGCACGCCTCTTCGGCGCGACAGGCTCGCCGGGGCGTATCAGCGCCATTTACGTGAGCGCGGCACGGCCCGCGCGGCAGATCGCGGCGCCGCTCGCAGCCCGCCTCGGCCTGCAGCCGATCGTGGTCGAGGACGATGATCCGGGCGCGATCGCCGGGCGGGCGCTGAGCGAGCATCGTGGAGAAACCGTGATGATCGTCGACAGCGACACTTCGGTTCCGCAGCTCGTCGAGGCGCTGAGCGGCGTGAAGCCCGCTCCCGTCGCGGACCGCGGGTACGAGAGCATCTACATCGTGAGCGTGCCCCTTCTCGGCAGCGCGGGCGTGTTGCAACTGCATTACTGACACGGAGCGCGAGTCACGATGCATCGCGGAGAAATGACGATGAAGACGCCAGGCCGGGGTCTCATCGAGCTGACGGAGCGCATCGCCGGGGTCGTGCGCCAGAGCGGTGTGACGGAGGGACTGTGCAACGTGTTCGTGCCGCACACCAGCGCCTCGCTGCTCGCCGGAGAGAACTGGGACCCGAGCGTCCGGCGCGACCTCGAAGCCTTCATGAGCCGCCTCGCGCCGGACGGCGACCCGGCTTATGAGCACGAGGCGGAAGGTCCGGATGACATGCCGGCTCATATTCGTACGATGCTCACGCAGAGCTCCCTCGTGATTCCGGTCGGCGGCGGGCAGCTGCGCCTCGGGACTTGGCAGGGCATCTATCTGTGGGAGCACCGGACCGCAGCGCACGAGCGGCGGGTGATCGTCACTGTGTGGTGAGGGGTACGCGATCGCCGGAGCGGTTGGTCGCCGCCGCGCGGTAGCGTCCTGCCCTCAGCTGGTGTGCCGGCCCGCGGTGAGCACTGCCCGCACGAACGCCTCGTGGCGGCCGATGCGGAAGTCCGCGAGGATGGCATCCCGGATGATGCCCGCCTGATCGATCAGGTACGTCGCGCGGCGAATGCCGAGCCCGAAAGGGGCAACCACCTCGTACATGCGCGCAACCGCCTTGTGGCGATCGGAGAGGAGTGGGAAGCGCAGGGCGTACTTCTCACGGAAGGCGCGGTGGCTCTCAGGCGACTGCGGACTCACGCCGGCGACCGCTAGCCCGCTACGCTCGATGTCCGCATGCAGATCGCGGAAGGCGCATGCCTCGCGGGTGCACCCGGGGGTGAAGTCCGCGGGATAGAAGTACAGGATGAGCGAACCTCGGCCGAGCAGGCCGGAGAGCGAAACTTCCTTGCCATCCTGATCGGGCAACGTGAATTCCGGCGCCCGCGCGCCCGGGTGCAGCATGAGCCTGGCCTCCCTTGGCGATTTTGCCGGAGCCGATGATACGAGGCCGGTGGCAGCGCTGTCATAGCGCAGCGCACCAGGAGGTAGTGCAGTGGGAGACGGTGCAGCGGAAGTGGCTGCGGGGCGAGCCGGGTAGCGGTGGCGGCAGTATCGGGGGCGCCGGGTCGCTCTCGCGCTCCGTGGGCGGTGCTAGAATACGCGCTCCTGTTGGCGGCCGCTCCAGTGCAGGCCGCCGGCGCGCGTGGGGCGGTAGCTCAGCTGGGAGAGCGTCGCGTTCGCAATGCGAAGGTCGAGGGTTCGATCCCCTTCCGCTCCACCACTATTCAGCGCCCAACCGTTCTCGGTTGGGCGTTTCCACTTCCGGGGTCCGCAGACGACGCGGGGTTCCCGGCCATTCTGCGTGTGCCGCCAGTCGTCGGGCAAGGGGCCATGACGCGGCCGGTTCGCCCCTGTTCCGCCCTATCTTCTCTCGAAACCTGTGCCAACTTCTTCGTCGTGGCACACGCACGCGGCCTTGATCGACCGTGATTTGCGCCCGTGCCACCGCCATTGGTTGCCCATCAAGCGTGGATGACCAGCGCATCAGGCAAACACAGCATTCGCCCCACGAAGCGGTCGATTATCGAGAGGCTGTGGGGGCCTCACCTTCGGCGGCCCCGGAGGCCTCGATCACGTTGGGATGCCCAGTCGGATGGAGCCGAGGCTCGAAGGCGTTGTGGATGGCGAGGCCGATCGCTGCTCCCACCAGCTCGGCCAGCATGAAGCCGGGAGCACTGGCAGGCGCGATGCCAGCAAAGCTGTCGCTGAACATGCGACCGACGACAGCGGCCGGATTGGCGAACGACGTGGATGCAGTGAACCAGTAGGCCGCGCCGATATAGCTGGCGACCATTGCCGCCGCGCGGCCGGCTGGCGCGCGCAGGATCACCAGTAGCAGCCCTGCTGTCGCAACGACCTCCGCGATCCACTGGCCGGTACCCGTCCGCGTCTTGGTTGAGAACTGCAGGACAGCCAAGTCGAACATGGCGTGCGCCAGCCACGCACCGAGAATCGCGCCGAGCAACTGCGCGGCGACGTACGGGAGCAGCACCGTCCTCGGCAGCTCGCCGCGCCACGCCATCACGGCACTCACCGTCGGATTGAAGTGTGCCCCGCTGATCGGGCCGAACACTTCGATCAGGATGTACAGTCCGCCGACCGTGGCGAGCGTATTGGCCAGCAATGCGATGGCGACGTTGCCGCCAGCCAAGCGCTCGGCCATGATCCCCGAGCCGATCACGACCGCCAGCAGCAGCGCGGTACCGAGTGCTTCGCCAGCCAGCTTACGAGACAGGTCCATCGTCAGCTCTTCGCGATCTCGGCCAGCGCCTGCTGGAGGTCTTGCTTGCTCATGGTCTCCAGCGGGAGTTGCACCAGCTGCAGCATGCGGTAGCCGATGGCCTGGCGGGTCAGTTCGAACGCGCGGCGCTTGCCGTCTTCGCCGCCCTCGGCGTTCGACGGATCGGGGTAGCCCCAGTGCACCTTGACCGGCTGCTCCCCCGTGCCGCCAAAGAACACTGGGCACTGCTCGGCCGCAGCACCGTCGCACACCGTGATGAGGATGGACAGCGGCGGCGCATCGTCGCCACTGAACTCGTCCCAGCTCTTGCTCCGGTAGCCCGTGGTGTCCACGCCAGCGTTGTGCAGCGCCTCCAGCGCAAACGGGTTGACGCGGCCGCTGGGCGCACTGCCTGCGCTATATGCCTGCACATCCTTGCCGAGCTTCTTTGCCCAGTGGTTGAGCATGCCTTCGCCGAGTACGCTACGTGCGGAGTTGTGGGTGCAGAGGATGAGAACGTTGATCGTCATGGAGGTGTCATTTCGTCATTGCTGGCCGATGTCGCGCACAGCGTTCTGCAGCGACATCCGGTCGAGGGAGTCATGCGGCAGGGCCAGCAGGAGCTTGATGCGGCGCTTGAGCAAGTAGCTCGTATCGAGGAAAGCCTTGCGCTTGGCATCGTCGCTGCCCTCGACGGCAGCGGGATCGGGCATGCCCCAGTGTGCTGTCACCGGTTGGCCCGGCCAGACCGGGCACACCTCACCGGCGGTTTTGTCGCAGACGGTGAAGACGAAGTCCAGCGGAGGCGAGTCGGGCGCGGCGAACTCTTCCCAGCCCTTGCTGCGGTAGCCGGTCGTCGGCAGCCCGAGCTGTGCCAGGGCCTGCAGGGTAAAGGGATTTACCTCGCCTTTCGGCGTGCTGCCGGCCGAGTAGGCGCGAAAGCGACCGCGACCCATATGGTTCATCAGGGCCTCGGCGAGGATCGACCGGGCCGAGTTGCCGGTGCAGACGAACAGGACGTTGTAGACGCGATCAGTCATAGCCAGCCTCAGCAGCAAGGAGACGAGGGCTTGATAGCGATGCCAACGGGCTCGCCGCGGGGCGTCGGTGCGCAGCAGGCACTGGCGGCCTCGACCTGCGGCGCCTTCTCGCTGAACACCGGGATATTTGCCAGCGTGTGAAAGTGCTCCCAGGCAACGCCTTGCGGATCGGTAACCCAGTGCTTCTCGCTCTGGGCATAGCAGCAGCTGGTCTGGCCTCCATCGAACAGTGCCATGTCGGCAGCCTGGGCGCGTGCCTTCAATTCGGCGACTCCCTCGGTATTGTCGGTTTGGAAGCCGAGATGGTCGACGCCCGGTTTGCCGCCGCGCCTCGAGGCAGCATGAACGCAACCATCGATGTCACGCGAGTGACGTTGCTGCTGAATGAGCTGCGGCTGCCCGCGATCCAGCAATGCTGGGAGGCCATCGCCAAACGCTCCGACAAGGAGGGCTGGCCGGCGGCGAACAGCTTGGAGTAAAAGGCGACGCTCTGAGCGAGGTCCTCGACATGGACATGAACGTGGAAGCGCTTCATCGTGGCTCCTTTCTCAGCAGTTGCAGGAGGCAGCGGCTTCGGGGAGACAGACCTCGCCCTGGCAGCAGTTCTCGGTGAGGTAGCCCAGCAGCGCGTTCATATGCTCGAACGCCGCCCGATACACCAGATGCCGCCCCTGCCGCTCCTGCGTCACCAAGCCGGCGTTCATCAGTTCTTTGAGATGGAAGGACAGTGTTGCAGGCGGGATGCTAGATGCACCGGCCATCACGCCAGGTGTCATGCCTTGCGAGCCGGCGACCACCAGCGTCCGGAAAATTCGGAGGCGATGGCTCTGGGCAAGCGCGGCGAGGGAGCGGACAACATCCTTTTCTTCCATAATTCCATTATGATGGAAATACCAAATCTTTGCAACAAGGGCGTCAAGCGAGGGCGACGGCAAGCCTTGGGCGTTCGCCATCGCTCCGGCACCAAAGCGCTGGACTTCTTCGACCGGTTCAGGCCAACGCCGGACTCTGGGTTGCTGCGCAGGGCATCGAGTACAACCCTGCGCGTTGCTGCGTGACCACGAGGGCAACGTAGGCCGCGTGCTGCGTCGCAGGTTCCGGCTTGCCCTCGTCTTTCGACTTGATCTTGAACAGGTCGCTCGGTTTCGCGCTGTCCAGGCCTGCGCGTTGCATGATCTGAATCGCCCCGGCTTTTCCGGAGGGGCTCCATCACTTGAGAGAATGGAGCCATGGGAAGCACGTCAAAGAGATATTCAGCTGAGGTCCAGGAGCGAGCCGTCCGGCTGTTCCAGGAGCACGTCCACGAGCACCCCTCCGGCTGGGAGGCAATGAAGTCGATCGCGGAGAAGATCGGGTGTACGACCGAGACGCTGCGATCGTGGGTGATGAAGGCCGAAGCGACTGCTGATCCACGCCGCAATGTGGCCCTGGCGGATCGTGAGCGGGTCAAGCAGCTGGAGCGGGAAAACGCCGAGCTGCGGGGCGCCAATGAAATCCTGCGCAAGGCGTCGGCGTTTTTTGCCCAGGCGCAGCTCGACCGCCGCGGGAAGTGATGGTCGCGTTCATCGGCGCGCACCGTGCCGAGTACGGGGTCGCGTCGATCTGCAAGCAATTGCCGATCGCCCCATCGACGTATTACGAACAGAAGAGCCGGCAAGCCGATCCCTCGCGACTGCCTCCTCGCGTGCGGCGCGATGCAGAGCTTTCCGGCTCCATTCGCAGGGTCTGGCAGGAGAACTTTCGCGCCTACGGGGCGCGCAAGGTGTGGCGACAGTTGCGGCGCGAAGGCACTCCTGCCGCACGCTGCACGGTCGAGCGGCTGATGCGCCGGGAAGGCCTGTGCGGCGTGGTGCGTGGGCGCAACAAGCGAACGGCCGTTCCCGCCGATGCCGCCCAGTGCCCGCTTGATCGCGTACAGCGGCAGTTCGTCGCGTCCCGGCCCAATGAGCTGTGGATCGCCGACTTCACGTACGTCGCCACATGGACCGGCTTCGGGTATGTCGCTTTCGTCATCGACGTGTTCGCCGGCTGCATTGTGGGCTGGCGCGTCAGCCGATCGATGCAGACGGACCTGGTGCTCGATGCGCTGGAGCAGGCTCTGCATGCTCGTCAGGTCGGTGAAGGTCTGATTCACCACAGCGATCGTGGAGTGCAACATCTGTCCATTCGCTACTCGGAGCGGCTCAAGGACGCCGGCGTGGACGCCTCTGTTGGCAGTACTGGCGATTCCTACGACAACGCCATGGCCGAGACGATCATCGGTCTGTTCAAGACCGAGGTGATTCACGCTCGCGGTCCCTGGCGCTCTCTGGACGCGGTGGAATACGCAACTCTGGAATGGGTAGACTGGTTCAACAATCGCCGCCTCCTCGAGCCTATCGGTTACGTCCCACCAGCGGAGTTCGAAGCGGAGTATTATCGTCAGCAATCCGGTCTGGCCATCGCGGCCTGACCTAAACCCGGAGCTCTCCGGAGAAGCCGGGACGATTCACAGCGCCGCCAGGTAGTGCGCGGCCTGCGTCGGGTCGAGCGATGGGGCGCTGGCCTGCGGTATCGTCGCGATGGACTCGACGTGGGTCGGCCCGCTCGCCATCACCAACCCTGTTGCCGCCATCGACAAACCCCGGACGGTCAGTCCGCGCACTACATCCATCTCGGTTTCGTTGCGGCCGTCGAACCAGCTCGCGAACATGCCGCCCGTCCAGAGCGCCGCTCCCCACGTCAGGATCATCCAGACAATGGCTCCAGCGGACACACCGCGGGCGACGGCCGCCGCATCGTGCGGATTGAACGCTGAGAAGCCGATGGCGAGCCCGAACACGTACAGCACCAGGGCCGTGCCCGTGGCGACGAACCATCCGGCGAATACCGCGCCCCATCGCATCACCGGGTGCTCGCGTACGACCGCCTGAATATGATCGATCTCTCGAGTGAGCTGATCGACATGGATGGTTGCCATGCTCGCGCCCTCGCCCTGGTTCCGGCATCGCTCTGTTCAGGAGCACCCGCGCAGGAGCGCGACGATGATCAGGACCGGAATCGGCACGCCCAGCAGCCACGCCAACACATAGCCCATGGCGCCTGTTTGCTTCTCCGGTCCCGCGTGTCCCCTCGGAATGCGTATCAGGCGTGCCATGCGGCATCTCCTCTTGGCGCGGCCGCAGGGTCCCCCGACCACGAGCGACATCGATGCGGCAAGTTGCGCGGCCGGCGATCCAGCACGCGCCGGCAACCTGGCGTGCGCTGCCGGTCTGTGCATGCCACCAATCCTGCGCGCTGCCGGACCTGCGCGTGCCACCCATCTTGCGGGTGCTGCCAGTTCTGTGCATGCCGCCAATCCTGTGCGTGCGTCAATCCCGCGCCGTGGCTCCTGCGTACGCCGCGCCTTCATTGTTGCCGGTGACAGACAGCGCGCCGGCTCGAGGCACGGAATGTGCGCTGCGCCCGGATCGGTTTGTACCCTGAACGGGTTGGATGAGCCGCGATGATAGACGAGCGATCCGGGCGTAACGGGCAGCGTGGGGAGCACGGACCGAACGGTCAGCACGGGCAGCGCGCGCAGCGCGAGCAGCACGGACAGCACGGGCCGCACGGGGAGCTCGGACGGCTCGAGCAGCACGGACAGCACGGACAGCACGGAGAGCTCGGGCAGCACGGAGAGCTCGGGCACAATGCAGAGCAGGGACCGCACGAGCGGCCCGAGCGCCGTAAAGCCGAACCGCACGGCGAAGCCGCCACGAGTGCCGTCTATCTCCTCGAGCGCCAGGCTGTGCTCGATCGGACGCTCGCCGACGAGGATCATTCGGCGCTCTCGAGCGTCCTGCGCCGGTACCCGCCGGTGCCGGTGGCCCTGCTCATGTTGAGCGTCGAGAGCGTGCGCGAGCGCTGCGTGAAATGGCTCGGGAACGCGAACATCGAAATCGAGCATGCCGTCTCGACCACCGACGCGCTCGCGAGGCTCGAAGCGCGCACGCACGCGCTGCTATTCACCGATCGTCTGGAGCTCGTTCAGGCCACGCGCCAACTGCCCGCCGGCTCGGCGACGCACGTCGTCTTCGTCGATGCGGCCGGGGACGTTGGGGCCGACGAGGCGCTGCGAATGGGCGCCAACGACTGCATGCCGGCCGAAGCGGGCGGCGCGCAGTTCTGGGCACGCCTCACGACCGCGCGGCGCATCGCGAGCCTCGCCGCCTCATTGCAGCTCGCGCTCACAGACAACCGCATTCTGTCGACGATAGACGAGCTCACGCGCTGCGGCAGCCGCCGATTCTTCGAGCACGAGCTACCGCGCGAGATCGAGCGGGCCGAGCGCCTGAGGAGGGCGTTCTCGCTCGTGCTGTGCGACATTGATCATTTCAAGGCGGTGAACGACACCTACGGTCACGGGGTCGGAGACGAGGTCCTGCGGGAATTCGCGAATCGGCTGACGCACGATCTGCGCCTCGGAGAGGATTGGGTGGCGCGGGTCGGAGGCGAGGAGTTTGCGATCGTGCTGCCCGACGTGTCCGCTGCCGAAGCACACGGCGTCGCCGAGCGCCTGCGCGAACGTGTGCGGGCCACGCCCTGCCTGACCGCCGCAGGCGCGCTCACCATCACGGCGAGCTTCGGGGTGGCAGGGCTCGAAGGAGCGAGGGCCGGGAGACGCACGTCGCCGCGGGCTCTCGTCAGGGCAGCCGACGCCGCCTTGTATGAGAGCAAGCGAGCGGGACGCAATCGCGTGACCGTCGCGCCGCTCGACTGAGCGTTTCGAGCGAGCGTTGCGCAGTGCAACCGCTTCCGTTGCCGGCCGCCGACACGTCACGGCGGAATGGCACGCTATCTGCAAGGTCTCATGACATAGAGCGATGGAGGGCCGTCATGAGAAGGACAAACTATGACATCGCGTGGGCGCAGGCCCAATTGACGCTGGCGCGGTGGTATTTGGATGCCGCGGCGGATGCGACTTCCGAGGCGGTGCACCACCACCTGCGGCAGGCGCGGCGCGTGTATGAGATTACGATGCATTCGCTCTCGCATCTCGATCTGAGCATGGAGCAGCGCACGGCGGTCGAGGGGGAGCTCGCCGTCCTGCGCTCGCGATTGGAGGCAGCCGGATCGCCGCCTGCCGCATCGCCCGCCGAATCATCTGGTCACGCCGAATCAGCCGGCGCTGCCGAGTCATCCGGCCCCACGGCGTCATCCTGGCCGGCCCATCGGATCCGCAAGCGCCAGTTCAAGTTTGGACCGGGTAGGTGGAATTTCTGGTCATTGAAGAAACAGTAGGATACGGCGCTCGCTCGAAGATCGATAGGTAAGATCTGCGGTATCTAAAAGCTATTCCTTTGATGCACCACATCGCTTCGAGCAATCACGCAAGAGTAAGTGCCAGAATCGCGATCAGCAGCTTTCCGATCAAAGCAAGATAGAAGTGGAGATCGCCGGATTGGAAGGCGCGCATTCGGCCTGCGAGTCCCCATACGAGTTTACGCAGGGGGCGAAAGAGAATCGGCCCGAACACATCGGCGGCGTCGTGGCGAAACTCAAGCCGATGAATGAAGTAGGAAACGGCGCTGGGCTCGGGCGCGGTATCGAGGGTCTGGCGATAGATGAAGCTATAGAAGGTGCGCGTCGCGTTCGAGAAGGTGAGGGAGGTCGTTTGGGCGAGCGCGGGGTCGGCAGGGACGCCCCCATGCCAGACGGGGCTCCGTCGCACCGCATAGCGACGCGAGGTGAGAAGCAGTCCGAGCGGCACGAGCGCGAGGAGCGGCATCACGATCGCCAGGAGGGACGGCGAGATGAAAGCGAACGTGTTCGTGAGGGGCACGAGGATCCACCCGACAACCATCGCGTGGGCGGCGGGGGCACCGAATTCCGCCACATCAGAGGGGTTGAGTGCGGAGAGCCACACGGGCAATCCGACGGCTGCGGCGAGCACAGACAGTCCCAGCAGGAGGCTTGCCCAGGCGTAGCGTGGTGCGATCCGGGTGCTGCTGGCGGCTCCGGTGCCGAGGAGGCCGACGCCGAGCGCCTTGACGAACGTCGCGAGAGCCACCGCGGCCGTCAGTGCCAGGCCTGCTCCGGCGAGAGCGAGCGTGAGGCGGCCGCCGAGCGTTGCGAGATGAAATCCCTGGAACAGCGTCTGGAAGGTGAACCATTCGGTCGCAAAGCCGATCTGCGGGGGCAGCGCCGTGAGGCTCATGACCGCCAACAGTGCACCGATGCCGAAGCCGATGCCCGCATGAGGCAGCCAGCCGCGCTGGACCAGGCGGTAGGTTCCGGCGGTTTTGAAGACGCCGTCAGCGCACAGGAACAGCGTCCCTTTGGCGAGCGAATGGCCGCAGAGGTGCAGGATGGAGACCGTCCAGGCGAGACCGGAGTGGCCTGCCTCGCCATTGTCACGGAAGAGCAAGCTCGCGCCAAGCGCAATGACCGCGATCGCGGCATTTTCCGCGGAGGAGAACGACAGCAGCCGTCTCCAGTCGTCCTGCTGAAAGGCGTAGAGCGCCGCGAGGACAGAGCTCACGACCGCTACCGCGACCGTGATCACGCCGAGGGTGAACGTGGCGCTTGCACCGCGGGACAGCCATTCGGTGAGGCCGCGCGAGAGCGCAAAGAAGGCGGCGTTGAGCACCACGCTCGACATGAGCGCCCCGGTTGCACCGCTCCCGTTGCCGTAGGCGTTGGGAAACCACTCGTAAAAGGGCAAAAGTCCCAGCTTCGCGCCGAATCCCAGGACGAGCAGCACCCCGATGAATATTCGAGACCCGGTGGACAGCGCAGGAGCTGCCGCGACGAACTGTGCCAATCCGAAGCTTCCCCCGGCCGGGCGGGATAAGAGCAGGAAGGCCAGCAAAATGGCGACGGCTCCGAATTCGAGCACCGAGAGCATGAAGAGCGTGGAGTGACCCGCTTCGCTCGTTAACCGCTCCGAGAGGATCATTACTGCGCCGCCGAGACTCATCAGCTCCCAGGCGATGAGAAACGGTTCGTGTCGCAAAGGTGGTGGAAATTCAGAGAGGGCGTAGTCTCCAAGATTGAATTCGAAACCAATCACGGCGTTACGAGTGCCGGGAGACTACGGTGCGTGTCAAGCGGTGCGTGTCAAGCGGTGCGTGTCAAGGTAGTTGTCGCCTGTCTCATGCAGCGGACCGAGTTTTATGAAGGCTCTCGGTCGCCGCCCTGATCACTGTGTCGCGCTCCGGATTGAGGGTGACGACGGTGATCGGATTCCAGTTGCGGGTGTGCCGCGCCCAGCGCCGCGGGGTTCGTGCGCTGGCATGCTGGTAAAGCGCGTGGCGAGCCTGCAGGACGGCGCGGTCCTCTCCGGCATGTCGCTGTGCCGGACTGACATAGCGGATGCCACTATGGCGGTGCTCGTGGTTGTACCGACGGACCAACCAGCTCGCCCAGGGGCGGGCCTGCTCGATGTCCGCAAACCCCTTGGTCGGGAACTGCGGCCGGTACTTGGCCGTACGGAACAGCGCCTCGACGAAGGAGTTATCGTCGCTGACACGTGGGCGGGAGTAGCAGGCTCGCAGCCCCAGCCAATTCATCATCGCCAGGACGGTGGTGGCTTTGAGGGTCGACCCGTTATCCCCGTGCAGCACGGGCTTGTAATCCAGTGTGTGCAGGTCTTCGGCGAGGGCCGTGCGACGCAGCAGGTTCACGGCGTGTTCGGAGTCGTCGGTCTCGTGGACCTCGAAGCCGACGATCTTGCGGCTGAACAAATCCAGGATCAGGTACAGGAAGAACCAGCGTCCGGTCACCGTGGCCGGCAGATACGTCATGTCCCAGCAAAAGACCTGCCGCGGAGCGCTGGCCACATGCGTGCTGGGCGGACGGGTGCGCTGGGGTGCTTTGGCCCGACCTCGATGCCGAGTCTGCCCGTGGGCTCTCAGCAGGCGGCTGAAGCTCGATTCGCTCGCGACGTAGATCCCTCCGTCAGCGAGCATCGGCACGATGCGCGCCGGAGGGAGCTCGGCAAAGCGCGGCTCGTTGGCGATGCGCAGGAACTCTTCGCGCTCGGCCTGGCTCAGCGCGTGGGCGGGCGCGGGACGGACGGTGAGCGGTCGACGGTCACCGCGCTCGAGGCCCTCGCAGCGCTTCCAGCGCTGCAGGGTCCGCACGGTGATCCCGGCCTCGGCGCATGCGCACCGCAGCCGTGCCCCCTCGCGGTGAGCTTCCTGCACCGCACGAGCGATACTTTGGCGATGTTCCAGGGAAATCATTCGTCCCCGCCCGGTGGGAAGATCGCCTCGAGTTTTTTTGACAAAACAAGAAGCGCTGTGGTCTGCGCCAGCGCCTTCTCCTTGCGCCTGAGGTCCTTCTCCAGCTCCTTAATCCGCCGACGATCCTGCTTTGTCTCTTGGGGCGTCGCC